>Ga0116231_10007741_pt1 | contig 19381 bp, 17 predicted proteins | sample S1TSphgellanicum_2_FD_89695 | JGI IMG/M metagenome (GOLD analysis project Ga0116231, IMG submission 89695) | Host-associated microbial communities from peat moss isolated from Minnesota, USA - S1T2_Fd - Sphagnum magellanicum MG | ecosystem: Host-associated > Plants > Peat moss > Unclassified...
TCAAATTGCCAGTTTGACTCCCGGCCCTTCTTTTGCCCATAACTTGGGCTGCAGATGTCCAAATGGCCAATGCGAGGCCATTTTCGATATCTACGTTTCAAGACCTTTCCAATGACACCAAGAACATTTCAATGAAAGGTGTTTTGAGCTTTGCTGTTGAGCTCTGAACATTCGGGAGTCCCAGAGGACTCCAAATCTCCAACTTTTCCAAGTGTTGGGTTTCACCCCCACACTTGGCCAAAGTAGGGTTGCGACATCAAGGATCATAGCGAACAACTTTGCTAGGATAGGCCCAACCATTATCCCCATGTAGTTGTCAAATTTAGAGGCATCGCGCCCTTTAAAGAACGCATGGACCACCCTAGTGGAAAGGGCTTCTAGAAAGCCTTTTGCCAAAAAGCAATTAAATGATGTCAATAGTGGCATGTGTAGCAACTCTCCCGCATCCAAAATGAACTCAGTTTTCATACCATCCAAACCGGCAGCCTTGTTCCTATGTAACTTTTTCAGTGCCTGAAGCAATTCAACAAGTGTGATATTTGTGTTCAAGGTGTGGCTAGGTGGAGGTTCGGTCGCCTGAGCTAAATGATCAGTCTGCAACCGTATGGGTGGCGGAGACTGGCCAACTAGCACGCGAAAGCCCTCCAAAAGCGTAGTTGCACTGATCTTGTCCATAACGGGTGCCCTTGGCCGGTATTTTTTCCAAAACAAAAGTGCATCCACCTTAGCAAAAGCACACATATGTTGAGCTCTTATAGTTTCCCAGAAAAGTCTTTTCCTTTTTAATAAATTTTTGAGTTTACTTTCCTAATGTTTAGTGGCGTGTGAGTCGAGGTTGGTTTTCAGCCAAAGCTTCAGTTCACGTTTTGTTGTACGGCAGTCAATGTTAAACCAGGGTTTATGGCAGTGTCTCTTTCTACACCTCCTTCTCGAAGGCTTGTTGCCAAAAGTAAACTTTGTTGTAACACCCATGCACTACTACAGTAGCTCAGCTAATTCGTCTGCCCCCAGATGCCTAATCGAGTCAACAACCCACAGGTTTCCAAGACTCGTTGTTAGGGCAAGTTAGTACTTTTCAACTTTTGATTTATCATAGTTGAATTTAGGCAAGAATTTTTTGGTTACCACCGTATGTTGTGGTTCAACAAAGCTGCAATCGATGTTCAACCGTAGGCGTAACGACCTGTGGTCAGAGTTTCCCCCATCGCACGATAGCAGGTGTCATCTATTATCACCTTGAGGTGTGTAGTAGCTCGCCAAACTGCAAGTGAGCCAACAAAATAATTGATAGTGCTATGCCCCCCATTTGGCGAAGGGGAAGTCAATGGGAAGGCTCAACATGCATTCAAAGTGCCTTGATTTTTTTTCTTTTAAGTTTTGGTGGGGGGAGGATTTTTTTACATTTTTCCTTTGTTCCCAACATGTTCCCTTCACGTTCCCATCAGGTTCCCACTCTGTCCCCAAATTTCTGCCCCTGCCATTAGCCTAGGCCAAAAATGGCCAAACAAATAGTTTTGAAAATAGAAATTTCATGCAGCCAATGGGAAGGCTCAGCATGCACTCATGATTGATCCAATTTTTTTTTTCCTTTTTGAATGGGGTATGGGGACAAGGAGTTTTTGTTTTTTTCTCCCTTGTTCCTAATGTGTAACCATCAAGTTCCCAAGTTCCCAAAGTGTTCCAAATGCGTTCCCCAAGATGTTACCAATAACACCTAGGTTTTTGTCCCATATGGTTTGCCCAAGTTCAACTCCCATGTATATAAACTGAAAAGGTAAAATCTAGGGGAGCACATTTGTTTCTATTTTGCAATTAGAGGTGCTTCTGTTGTGGGCATGCTCAATGTTCCCAAAAATTTGCTGATGGGCCAATCAATATGGCTCCTTTAAAGTTTTTAAAAAAAAGTTGTGGGTGCACACATGATCTAATTAATATGAATCACACTACAAATATCAAACCCCCTTGGGCACTAAATAAGAGCCCTGAATGTTTTTTCTGGCAATATTATGACCTGAAAAATATGATTTTCGATGATACAACAGATTTTAATTGGACCCAAAATTTGAGAGGTTTCAGAAAATAAATAAAATAAAATCAGCAGATTTGTATAAAAACTTCCAATAGGTAGCCAAAGAATGATATAGAAGGATACTTAATTATTTTACTTTCATATATAATTGACTATTGTCATACTTGAGCTTTTTATTAGAAAAAATATTTTCTATGGATGATTGCCACCTATAGCTACATCACAAAATTGAAAAAGTAAAAGAAATAGTATTTACAGATTATGTGGAAAAAGAAAACCAAAAAAAATAAATCCTCACTGACTTAAATACACAAGAAGCCTCCCTTGAGAAGGTGCGGGTACCAGTATAGAGGTACAGTAGAGGTACTGGTTCAGGTTACTAGTTAACCTAACTTGGTGGAACAACCAGACCAGCAAACGTGGACGATACGAGGGCTGGCTAGCCTACTGGGCCCACTGATCCAGTTCAACTAAAAAACCAAAACTTTTTAGACCTCATGCGCCCGCCCACCGTAAGTCATATACCACTTCATCACCTGAGTGGAACCGGGCTGACCGCTCAATTTGGCGGAAAACTGTCCCAGTTCCACTTCGTTGATTACGTAGTGCTTCCCGCCCAGATTCACTCTCTGACGACATGGGCGACAAAGCTTCCCACCGCCCTCCTTCGTCTTTGCTGCACGCGCGCAAGCAGCGTCTAGCTAGCTTTCGAGGGCCCAGGCCATGACTCGCAAAGGTTCGCAGCCTCTTGTTTGCGCAAATGGTGTGCACAGACCTTGTGTCGCAGCCTTGAAGCGTCTGCATGTGCAGATAACAGATGCCTGCTGCAACGTCGAAACTTGGCAGCAGGTTTCGCTGCGCACAAATTTCAAACACACACTGATTGATCACCACTAGAGCTCATGAGGTACCTGCAAAGAATATGACCTCACTCCATGCATCTACCACTCCTAGTTCGATTACATCTCGAAAATAGTAGTTATACTTTCTTTTACTTTTGATTTGCAGTTGTCATCCCTAGTTGTTACCATTCGTACTAGTCCTGGCTGCTATGATTCGGGAATTACCTGAAGCACAAGTTACCTTCAACCAGCTGCCTTGAAGCTCCTGATCTCCAGGCATAGGTAGTTCGTCGAAGGATCAACCTCAGCTAGTTTTGTTCGGTATATAAAGTCGAGTTCAGTTTCTGCACTCCTCATTCAATCATTTCTTACAATCAATTTTGGACTTGAACCAGCTCATGATAATATAAGCTGTTTCTAACTGTCAATTGCTAGCTAGCTCTCCATCGCATAGCTTACCATTGGATTCTGCACTCTCTATAGCTGATTTAGCCTCCTCAACTTCCTCAAGCTGCTTCTAGATCGGTACTCAGTTTGCTTCACATTTCTTAGTCTGTAAACTCATCACCTTCATCAATTGTTGTTTTTAGTGTGCAAGTGAACGCATCATCAGAAGGTAGACTACACAGTGTCACACTAGAGAAGCTCAACTTAATTACCAATGGCAATGGCCGCTGCAATGCTGAATTTACGCGCTCAAACTGCCGGGAATGCCCTCGCTTGTTCGAATATACTGAGAGATTTAAGTCAGAACTCTCAGAAGAGGGACGTTGAGGCCGCATGTCTTCAGGTTCAAACCGCTCCTAAACGGCTTCATTCATTAAAGTCCTCTAGTCTTCGGAGCACTAGTTACAAGCAGGATTCGAGCCGGAAACGGAACTCCAGCAGCAGGATCACGACTGCTCTAGAAGCACAAGCTAGAAGGACGGCGTCCAAGGATGGGGACATAATAAAGAACCCAGCAGAAGCTTTGATGGAGCACTTTGGAAACCTACCTTCTTCTGACATCACCCACAGCTCTGTCACGGAATCTGCGGACAGGCTTTTCCTTTGGGAATCAATTCCCAAATTAGGTATGAACAGCTCTCATGTTCCATGGCCATTCCGACGGTCTCCAAATCTTATCTCTGATGACTTTGAATTCCGTGGTTGGGAAAATAATATTCTGTCCAGGTCCGGCACAAATTGCCTCTGTCGGTAATTGCTTCCGGCGTTCCTTGCAGCTCCTGTAGTTTTGCGTGTAGATTTTAGAATGATCATAACCCAAGGATTTCATATGGCTTTGCTATTTTATTTATTTTTCCTTTCCGGCTGCAAATCCAGATGGAATTACACATGACCGAGTGACTTGATTGGGATGTGTGTGTGCAGCTAAGGAGCAAACGTTCAGCGTGTACGAGCTGAACGAATTCGATAGGGATAGCCCTGCGTTTCTGGAATTTAGCAGACAGACGGTGAACAAGGTGGATCCCGACACAGGGGCGCATGTTCACGCTCTGGGCGACCAAGTCGCTTTCACTAACAAGGTGCGTTTTAGTTGCAACCACTATTTGCCGCGCGCAATTTAATATCTAGTCCATACTCATTCGATTACTCACGGTTTGCACCAGGCACTAGTGAGGTTCCTGACATGAAAATCAGTAGCTTGATTCTCGAAGCTTGATTTCTATCGGTTTAGAAAATTACAGAAGGCCGTGCTCGATCGACGATCTAGCTGCGTAACAAAAGGGAGCTGTTAGCCTGCACGGAATAGACAAGTTTCGACTCAGTCGCGAGGTGTGTGTTGAAGTGTGTCGTATGGTCGTCGTTTCTGCAGCTGTATGATGGGTCGCTGAAGCTGAGGCTGGGAATCACGGCTGGAATCTGCCTCCTAATGAAACATTACCCCGGAATGGGCACCCCGGAAATGAAGAGGCAACAATTCTTCTTTCCCGATCGTTACGAGACTCTAATAACATGGTATTTTGGCGATTTCGGTCACATCTGTGGCCAGGTACGTCTGTCCATTTCTTCACTACTTAGGAGGATATATACATAATTTCCGGGATAACCGGATTTACAGAAACATGGGCATGTTGATTTTGAACAATGGTTTGGTGGTCAGGCGGAGCCAAAAAAAGATCTGTCCATTGTGCCTTGTGAGGGGACTGAAAAGAAGCAGAAAATTAAGGCCACATGAACATTGAAAACGATAACAGGAAGTGGTTGTAACATGAGTTGTGAACTTGTGTTGGGTGGCTGCATGCAGGGTCCATGTGTGAACTACCAGGATACATTGATGAGCATCACAGGAGGAGTAGGTTTCTTCAGAGAGGCAAGAGGAGTAGTCCGCCTACACAACATTTCTCCCTTCAAATTCTTCTACACCTTCACACTCACTGGCATCCCAGAAATACCGAAGCATCTAACCGCCTCAGTGGTACCGCCGTCAGAATCCGCGGCTGCAATTCCCGAAGCTGTTGCCTGCGATCCCCACTTCACGCTACCCAATTTCTCAAACTAGAATCTGGCGACTTTGGCACATTTTTGTGACCAAAATTCTTTGTATTAGTTTCAGAAACTCAAATTTTCTTGGCACCAAGTGGCAAAAATTCGTCGAAAAAAATGAAACACAGAAGGTGCTGAAGACTATGAATCCAACTGTAGCTCAACTTGGTGTTGGCCATATTCCCTGTATTTTAAAAGAAAATCGCCAAAAAAACGATTTTGTTATTAAATAGAAAAGCCAAATTTTGCTTCAATTGCCGACTATAGGGCAGGTTGCTTCAGATTTTATACTTTCATTTTTTGAATATCACCAAATTTGACTAAATAGACTTCTGCACTATTGCCACTTGAGCAACATCAGGAAAATCTTGAAAAAAAACCATTGAAGTCAGTATGCAGGGAACTCTTTCTTAGAGTGGGGGTGGTGAGTGGTGAGCGGTGTTGGATGAATTTCATTCAATATTGATAAATATATATTTAAAATAAAATTATCCATATTGGATAAAATTCATCCATCGTAAGTCCAACACCTTATTTAAACTCTTTTAAGATCTTTACAATTCATGTTTGAAGTCATTTGGCAAATTTGCCACCATTTAACTTGGAAATTATGTGTGTCAGTTGTTTAGTCATTATAGGCTTGCTAACAAAATTGATACAGGTGACTTTCCCATTTTTATTTTGATATTTAACTTGGATATTTTGTGAAGTTTTGAATTTTGTGAATTTTAATATTAAGGCATATAATGTTACCATTTTTTTAAATTAAAAAAATTAAATTAAAACTCTCAAAACATTTTGTAGCTTGTTTTTTCAAATTTGTTGTTCTCAAATTTTATATCCACATTGGGTATTGAAAGTTGCATTTGGATGAAAAAAATTTATATTAATCTCATGTCATTGAAATGTTGGTTGATTGTTAGCATTTTTCACCAGCAGTAAAATTGATGTTTGATCACATTTGCTAGGTTCGATGATAATAATAATAATCCAAATGTGACTAAATCTTCCTATTTACAATCGCCACTTTGGCAACATCACAAAATTGAAATGAAAAACATTGATTTAGAGTTGAATTCACCCATGCTTTCTCTAACCTGAGGTTCGATTAAATTCTAACTTCAGAGAGAGGGGGCTGGTAAAACCCCTTTTCACTGTCTAGTGCCCTCACCAAGAAATTACGGCTTACCAATAGCAGGAGCACCACAAGTTTGAGCTTCCCCTTATCTTGTCTGGTTAAACTATGACTTTTTATGAGCCCTTCCCGGAAAGGTATTCTCAACCCCCCCCCCACAAATAAGTTTTTTAATAAAATAGGCTCAGTTTTTAAATAGGATTGGATTCCATGTACACATTACACACTATCAAGGCTAGAAATAGTTTTAAGTATTGAGTTTTATAACAAATTAAAAACTTGGATTTGTAAAGGTACCAAATTTTATAGCAAATTATATCAAACTATCTACTTGCAAAATTCAGCCTACTTGTTAATTTATTTATTTATAAATCAAGTTTCATACTTATAGAACCTGCCCTGCTTTACCAAAAAATAATTATTCATGAGTCTAGGCTCAGTTCCAGGTATTCCAAAAGAGTAGTCCCATGGTCTTGTCCTAGTTCCATCACAAAAATAGATTAGGAGTTTCGGCAGAGATTCTTGTCAGAAATTGGGCGGTTCTCATGTTTTTGAGAGAACTGTCAATTTCTATATATTTTTCAAAATCTCATGCCCTGGTTGGTTTTTAGATTATTGTCAAAATGAGAATTGTTGGTTTTCAAGTAGGTCAGTTCTCACCTAAATGAGGTTTAAACCCAAAATGGTGCAGAGTTTGATTCAGAAAAGGGGAGTTTGGTTTTCCATTTTAAACTGTAATTCTTTCTTTAAAGGAAATGCAAATTTGCACAAATTGTCACCTACTACTACTACTAGCCTAGCAGCTTGATCATCATGCGGATTATTTATATGCAGTTGGTGTTAAGGTAAGTAAGGCCCCAGGGACAGGGCATTCCCAAAATAAGGGCTCACTGCTCATGACGACAGTTAATGGCAGCCTGAATTTCAGGACTGCCCTGTCCACAAGTGCCTTACCTTGCAAAAGCTTTGATGCAACTTGAGAAATTGTTGACATGTGTATGAGCCTGCCCTCCTCACATGAGAACATATCATACAAAATTGTGCACATACACACAAAAAAAAAGTCCCAATAAAAGATCAATGGCCGGAACCATCATAGGGAAGACAAAAAAGGGACAGCCAAAAAAAGGCCAAAAGACACATAGCCAAGGAACCCAAAAAAAGAAAGGGAGAGAGCTAGTCCCTCTCATGGTAGGAAGCTATCTCACCCACTGCCCTTCTAATGTTGCTTGCATGCAAATCGTGAGATTTAATAGTAATCGGAGGCCTAGAACAAGCATCATCTGTCAATGTAATCTTCGTTTCTATAGCAGAGGCTAAAACATGTTGAAGAGCAATACTAACACATTGTTTGAAAAATTGAATGTAAAAAAATAATGATAAATAACTTCATGATCGTCTATCGTGAAAAAGACGAACACATTCCCTAATGAAAAAAACCATATCACACCCAAATGTGCCATGCACCTCCATGGCCATCATAAAAAATGATGCCCTTCATGAAGCCTTCTATATTTGTAGATTTTAACAATGGCACTAAATTTCATAGTTGCACCTACTGGTCGACTAATGACATTCAAAGCTATTGTTTCTCGCGTTAAGTTAGTAACCACCACATTAGCAATGAAAACCTAGTCCTCTTGGGTCATGTAAAAATCGGTTCGTAATGAAACCCTTGACGTAAAGGTATATCACTACTCTCTTCATATAACATGCTCACTCTCTCACGTGAAGGTATACATGACGTTTCGGATGGTGTCATGTGTGGCTATTTGCTAACCTTTAAAATTGGCAACAAGCTAAGTGCATGCCAGATGTGTCCAACTCGTGTCCACATTCACATGTGAAAAGACTAAATGCTAAAAGGTAAATCAAATTGAGACAAAAACACAACATTGAAATGAAAATAAAGCATGTGATGCAAAATGAACTTCTAGATGGCCTAACAACCAACCATAGCCCTACCCCCTTGCCCAAACAAAAAACGAATGTGGGTTCTAAATGCTAAGGAAATGAAATCATCCTCCAAGATAGACCTAAAGGATGTGTTGTGATGGATGTCCCTCAAAGATGTTTGTAAACCTAGGGTACGAATAATTACCAGACTCTCAAAAGAAGGGTGCATTTCCCTAATTATAAGAAGAAAATCATTTCACACTACACATAAGCATGATTGAAGCAGGTGTGAGCCCCTTTCAACCTAAAAAACATATTTTTACAAAACGAGTCTATAAAAAATACGAAACTTAGAACACAAATATGGAGCCACCAAAGCCCAACTTTTTAGAAAAGCAAATGAGGCATAATCTTCCATAAAAGAAAGCCTATACCACCAAAGGATATTGGTAGTCAAGCCTAATGCCTGATTAAATGGCCTTGAAAAGACTCCCACGATCTTGGACCCATAATGTCCCCACATATGTGCATAATTTTCATGTCGAAACCTACCAAAACAGATAAGAAGGAAGAAAAAAAAGGTATTGTCCATGTGAGATAAGAAGGTCAACAAACTACACATGAAGATAAAATGCCCAAAGCAATTTGGGCATTTCCTAAGAGAGGAAAATCATCAATATGCACCACGTCTTGAAATAAAGCATCATCCAAAAAATGTGTGGCAAAGTTTTAAGAACCCCCTGACACACACAAAATGCATAAATCATCTATGATTAAAGTGCAACCTTGAGGAATTTCTATGCTTGGAAAAAATCCCTGATGGATTCCAAAGCTTGCACTTTGACACCTTGCCCTTAAACCCAACTAAGGTTAATTGGGTTGAAAAGTGGTCAAAAGCATGGGTGATTTCATTCATAGGCCCCATAATGTGGATATCATCTGCTAGGGATGGAAAGACATAATTGGAAGCCCATGCAATGGTTTTTTAAAAAGCTCAATAATGGGCCAAAACAAATAAAAGACCTCCTAAGGGGTCACCCTGTTTCGTGCTTAAAGATGACTCAATAATGATGACACCCTCCACATGCCGCCCATGTTGGTAGTTTAAAAAAAAATGAGCACCATAAAACAATTTGGTAAAGGGGATAATGCTTACCAAAGGCCCCTGGCATCACATAATTCTTTAAAAATAATAGCCCGAAAAACATTACTAAATGTGTTTTCAACATTAATTTGCATCATAGCCCAATCAAGGTGTAAATCAAGGAGGGTTCAAATGCCTAAAGGGATGGCTTCACAACCTCCAAAGGTCAATACTCCAAATTAATGGGGGGACAAATATTCCTGAAACAGCCCCCAAAGCTGAAAGACAATGGAATGACTAAGTTGACAAAACACGTCACCTACGGCAATAGGATGAAGACCCCTAGTGTTTTTTGCCATTGCCAACAATCTACTAGCCCTTAACACTAGAGCCACCGACCTAAGGATATCCCCATGAACAACAACAGTAGTAGCTTGGAATAATTTCAAAAACCCTAAGGATGGGTCCTCTAGTATAAAACATTTCAAAAGATGTTCATATACCATCCTAGAAAGCCCACCCAAAAACAAATGGGGAGTAGTGATGAAAGCTTGGGCAAACAAAGTCCTATCCAAAACAAAAGTGTGCTTAGATTGATAATCAAAAATAGGTGGAAAGACAAGGTCTGAAGAAGAGGAGTGCAATTGACACAGGGCAACAACAGTGTCCTTTGAAGGAATAGCTAATGTCATGGGTTGGAGAGCTCTGGCAACATGACTATACTCACTTACTTTCTCTAATGTCAAACATTGGCGAAAATGAGTGGTTGAAAAAATCTTCCCATGATTGGTGAGAACAAGGCACTTGGGGTTTTTCTTCGCCTGTCAACCCTTGCCACCATTGTTGTTACACAAATTAGATTTTCACCTCATCTTCATACCCACAAGGCACTTGGGGTTTTTTTCGCCTACCAACCCTCGCCACCATTGTTGTTACACAAATTAGATTCTCACCTCATCTACGTACCCACAAGCTTCTACCCTTATTCACAACTCATTGGTTGCCAACATTGGTTTTCCCATGCTTTTTGCATCACTTCACTTAAGTTGTTGTTGCGCTACCTGCTGTTGGTGATTCCAATTACTCCTCCATCGCTAATCCCATTGATCTTCTTCACATGTGTGCTAGCAAATATACTATTCACACAATGAATAGAGATCCAATAGATTGTGACAAAAAACAACAAGAAAAACAGTGCAAAGCTTGATGGCCCTCATCATTGGTAACAAGGGGTGTATCACATTGTGGCCTTGCAATTTACATTAAAAAGTATCTTAAGGCAAAAGAAGAATTATGGAAACTCAAATATTTCACCATGCAAAAATATAATCTTCAAAAATCTTCTAAAAGAAATCAAAATCCTTCAAGGTATTATAACTCTATAACTAATCTCAAGTTTCAACACAAGCCCATTGCATGGTTTGCAAAACATTGCATGGTTTAAGGCACCCACTGTTTGCACTTTTTTAACAACCCATTTAGATGGATGGATGGGAAGAAGATGGATAAAGATCGGAGTTCAGTTTTCGGATTTAAACCTCGATTCTTTCTTTCTTTCTTTCTTTCTTCCTTTGAAACTGCAAACTAAGTAGGCCTACTAGCTAGCAGCTGGATAATCATGCAGATTTATTTACATGCGGTTTTTACATTTCCACTTTCTCCCCATTTGCACAAATCTTCGCAATAGGTTTTTAACAATCCCATTTGGATATGGATGGTAAAAAGATGGATACAAAATAAATGGATGGATGGAAGGCAAATAAATAGATAGAAAATGAATGGTGAAGGAGGGAAACAGCTTAATGAATGGATGGATAAATGGTAAAAAAGATGGATACATAATTGAATACAAAATGGTTGGTAGAAAGAGATAGATTACAAAAAAGGATTGGGATTGGATGATAAGAAGATGGATGCACAATGGACGGATATTAACAAGTTAGTTACCATCCATCCCAGTTACTACCACTCCCTCCATTCATCCATTTAACCATCGCATGATCGCAGTCGTTAACCGTGCGTAACTCTATCCGCAGTGAGCACGGTAATAGGTGTCTCTTCCTTGGCCTTTTTCTTCGCCTTTCAGCGGAGGGCGGAGGAGCGCAGCGCGGAAGAGGTGTGTGTGTCTGTGTGTGCGCGCGCGCTCCGGGCTGCTATTGTTTTTGTGGCGAGAGAAAGAGAGAGATTAAATGCTCTCCGAACGCACGGAGACGACGACAATCTGTGCATTTTCAGCTCTTTTGGGGAAGCATCTCAGGGGCCATTAAGACTGGGGATTGAGTCACTGTTTGAGCACCTAGTGAAGGTGAGAGAGAAGCCATGGCGACAGCAGCAGCAGTGGCAAGTGCAGCCGTAACTCCTCCCTGCTGCACATCTTCTTTGGTTGCTGCAATCTCGTCCACCAGCTCCGCACAGACCCTGCTGCCTCCTCGTTATTCCACCTTCCGTGTCTCCCTACTCAAGTCCGGTGGCTCCCAAAAGGTAAAACGGAATCCTCTTTCCGAGGATATTATTTGCTTTTCCATAATTTCTAGTCCTAAATCTCTCTCTCTCTCTCTCTCTCTCTCTCTACGTTTCCATGTTTGATTTGGAGTTTCTTTGCTGGTTGATTGAGGACCTCGTGATTTCGCCGGTATTCAAAAAGCTACATTGTCTTAGAGAGAGAAGAAGTGCGGTCTCCAAACATTTGAGGAACATTTGCGTGAAGAAGATTGTTTCGAGTCTCTGCTTTTTGCCTGTGTAGTTTGGTGTCTTCTCTGCTGGAGCAATTATATCTTCTTACGTAATTTCTTCTTGTACTGGCCATCCTTTTTTGTTGCCTGAGATCTTTCAAGGCACTGTGACAGGAGATTCTGCACAAGATTGTGCTCCTTTGGTGATATGTTCTATTTTTGGCTAATTGCTTCATTCACCAATTAATAACGTTGTTTTGTTCACCGCCGGTTATTTTAAGACTACAATCTTGATGGATCTCGTTTTATTTCTTTGTGTACCAAGGGAAACTTTCTCAGAAACGTGAAATTATTGTAAGGAGGATTGTGTAAGGTCTTGTTGCTTGGTTCAACACTTTCAGAGCTATCTGTGAAAAAATGTGTGTCCATTTGTTATGTTGTGATGCATTTCACAGTCTGCACTCAATTCTTGAGTTAGTCTGCATTGCAGAGCTCAATGCTCTCCATCAGCCAAATTGTTTTTGTGTGAAATTTTGCGTCTATGTGACACATTTTTTAACTGTTGCAATTCCTTTTAGATGTCTTTTAGTTCACCACATTCTGAGGAGAAAAACATGGCAGTCAGTGTATTTAGATATGAGGTTCTTGGAAGTCACCAAAACACAGTAGGATTCTAGAAAATGTCTACTATCCTCTTTGACATGTAGCCAAATTTGGCTCTTTCCTCTTGTGGATGGTTGCCACTGTGGCTACATCACAAAATTGGGGGAAAAAAAAACCCTGCTCTCCATGTTGATAATATATTTTGATGAATGCAATGTATTTCATAGAATTAGAAACCAACGAGTCTCCCAGTCCACCATTAAAATCACGAAAAAATCTTCATTTTGTGTCTGGCAATAGTGACAAGAACATGTGCATGGGGCTGGTCTACAGAGCATTTCTAATCAAAGACATGTATCTCCTGTGATTGCTGCTGCTTTGGCCCTCAGCTTGGATTCTTTGCAGACCGAAATCTTGAAGCCTTCTCAGAAACCAGGTCAGTAGTTACTCTCCATAGTAACACCACCGCCATTCAGGCGGCAATTGTGACTGAGACTGAGACTACCAAGAAGGTCAAGAAGGAGTCACGGAAGAATGATGAGGGACTATCTACTAATGTCTTCAAACCAAAGGACCCTTACATTGGCCGCTGCCTTCTGAACACCAAGATTGTTGGCGATGATGCTCCTGGTGAAACTTGGCACATGGTTTTCACTACTGAAGGTCTTTTCCCATCGATGGCCTTATTTGAGACATGTCTGTTGTCTTGTCATATAATTTCTTTATTTCATTTCTGCTTGTCAATCAAGAAATTCTGTGTTCTTGTATGTGTTAACTTGAAGAATATCCTTGGAAAACTATGGTGATACACAGGCTGCTGTGAAAGACCATTTGTAGGTATGGTCTTTCATGGTGATATGGTGGGTTTGGCTCATTTGGGTTGTGAGGTTGAGTACTGCTAACGTGACTGATAAACCCTACATTTGTTTTGCTATAGGTAAGGTTCCTTACAGAGAAGGTCAGTCTATTGGTGTTGTGCCACCTGGTACTGATGCCAATGGGAAGCCTCACAAGCTGCGGTTATACTCCATTGCCAGCAGTGCTCCAGGTGACTTCGGTGACTACAAGACAGTAAGCCTGACACCATCTGCACTTTTCAATGACTCGTAAGGTACCTAGTTGTCACAAGGAGTAGTGGAATTCCAAGCTGTAATGTTTTCAGCTTAATTCAGGTTATTGGGCACTAGGGTTACATATGGGTCTGTTGTGGAGTTCTCTTCCTTATGTGAATTTTTGAACTCATATTATGCTTACTGATGTGTGAAGAAATGTTGGTGGGCAGGTGTCCTTGTGTGTGAAGAGACTTGTCTACACCAACGACAAGGGTGAGGTGGTCAAGGGTGTTTGCTCCAACTTCCTCTGTAATGCAACTTCACACACCACTGCTTCTCAATTGACTATCTGTGGACATTCTCAGTTCTGTTTTTGTAGTCAATGCTTGTTTTCATCCATTATTCCCTGACACACATGGCAAGGGTGTGGGTGTCCCTGATCCCTTGGTTGAGGGTTCTGCCTGAATGTGTCTGTCTAACTTGAATTGTAGCTCCTGCACAAAGTGTTTGAGCCCATGTAGGAATAAGCTCTGTGTTTGCCTTAAGTCTCCTAGGGTGAAGACAAACCTTTTGGAGTGTCCTTTTTCATTTGCTTACTGTAAATGCCTATACTCTGTCCTCAGGAAAGATTCCCACTGCAGCTCACTGTTAGAAATCTTCTCAAACCAAACCTTCTTGTGGGCTGGCTGATTGATTTCAGGTGACTTGAAACCCGCGGATGAAGTTGCCATCACAGGGCCTGTTGGAAAAGAAATGTTGATGCCCACTGATCCAAATGCCAATATTATCATGGTAATGGCTGTGCTCATCCATTCTTTGGAATTTCTTTCAAACCACAGGCTCTGAAGTTTTTTTGTCGGCCTATGTTCTTCTGTTGGCCTAGAAAATAACAGTGGACATGTGAAATTGCTTGGGTTTCTAACCATTTTTAGAGCTGACATTTAGCTGGTATCTGAATTTCTCATGTGGTTATGTGATGGCAGCTTGCTACTGGAACAGGGATTGCTCCTTTTCGGGGTTTTTTGTGGCGCATGTTCTTTGAGAAGCATGATGACTACAAGGTGAGAACACAGAGTGGTCAGTCAAAAGATGGTGAATTAAAAAAGAACCAAGAAAAGCATCATGGAAGGAAGTAGATTATAGATTGGAGGTTTGGGAATTATGTATGGATACAGTTTACTCTCTATTAGTGAAGCTCTGCTTAGGAGCTAAAGCTTTTGGACAAACGTAGTTTCAGCTGGCAGCAACTCCTCATCTCTATGCCACAGGACAGAAACTGAGTTGAAAACTCTGTGCTGCAGTTCAATGGATTGGCCTGGCTTTTCTTGGGAGTACCAACTAGCAGCAGCTTGCTCTACCGTGAGGTACAATAAAACTGATCACTCCTCGGGTCTGCCTCAGGTCTCAAAATTGTAGAGCACAGACCCATGTACTCCTTTTTTGCTCCTAGGTAATGGCATGAGCCTGGAGTTCTGAGTCCCAGTTGCAGCAGTGAATGATTAACATCTGGGTCAACTTCATGTCTTGTAGGAGAGGACCAGTCCAAGTAGTACTTTGATGATTGGAACATGTGTTTAGCAACAAGTAAACTAATTTCTTGATCGAATGTTGCTGGTTCCTGCACTGAATTGCATGCTGCTCTGACAAGGAAAGTGACTATATGCATGCACAAAGCCTTGTGATTCTCAACCCATTGATAAAAGAATGACTGAAATAATGAAAAAATTTAATAAACATTTATAAAAGACCAGCCCTAATTGAACAATTGGTGGTTCTGGAAAATTGTTCAGGAGTTTGAGAAGATGCAGGGAGATTACCCTGAGAACTTCCGCCTAGATTTTGCGGTGAGTCGTGAACAATCAAATGCCAAGGGTGAGAAGATGTACATTCAGACACGCATGGCAGAGTATGCTGAGGAGCTCTGGCAGCTGCTGCAGAAGGATAATACATTTGTTTACATGTGTGGATTGAAAGGCATGGAGAAGGGCATTGATGAGATCATGACTGGCTTGGCTGAGCGTGATGGTAAGCATTTTTTCACTGACTTCCAAATGTGACCAGGGGTGAACAGCACCTTTCCTTCTTTGAAAACCACCATTTACATCTACCTTAGTATGCCACCTGTAAGGACTCAAAACCTGATCCCTACTTGTCATTAATTTGATCTGTCAAATGCCAGTAAGCCTTCCTCAATTGGTCGTAAAAGCCTTGACAAATTTTGCAATGATCAGTTAAGGTATAAATATCTTGCATTGATTTCAACTTGATCAAAACCTGTCAGTCTCATAATGTGGGACCATGATCCTCTAGACATTCAAAAACCACCTGGGATGGTGGTGTTAGAGCAGCTCCAGCAGCAGGAGACAAAATGAACAATACCACTATTTCTAACTCCAGTGTTAGTTGCCCCTACCCCACTGATAAACAGTACACCCTGCACAATACATCTTTAAATTATAGCCAAAAGCTACAAGTGGACCAATAAAGTTAGCTGGCCTATCATGAATAACAACATATTATTAATAAATGGTGCCAGAAAATCTAAATACACAGCAGATTGTTACATACTGAGGTTTTAAATCCCTGCTATCTAAGCCACTTTTGGAGCAGCAGGTTGGCTTTCATGCCACTGGTACAGAAACTGGCATACAGGGCCTTTTTCTGGCTGCTCCTGGAGCTGCTCTTACAACAAGAACCTCATCAAGGCAGGAATTAATTACTTCTGATATCTTTGCTAGCTGCAAAAGTAGACAAAGGGATTGTTTTAGGGACTATAGTGTCATTTTGCAAACTGTTATTTGACAATGCCATGGTGGGTGCAGGGTATGTGTGGGCGGACTACAAGAAGCAATTGAAAAAGGGTGAGCAATGGAATGTTGAGGTCTACTAAGAAGGATAAACCACAAACAGAAACCTCCTTTCCAACTCTCTGCTAGTGATGGCTTGTTCAACTCACATATCTCAACTATGTTATGTATATTTTACCATAGGCGATGTGATTCTTTCAGGTCAGCTACTGTTGCATGCTGCCCTTATGATTGGAGGAAGAAAGAAATTGTTTAAGATTCGCGAACTTCTCTACTGTCACATTGTGCTCTTACATTGGAATTTAGTTTGTTAACAGGTCGCTGTCAATTTCTTGATGTCTGGATTACATATATTTTATTTAGTCTCTTTATTGTGTTAAAACTTTTTGTTTAGTGCATTATTCTAATCACTTTAATACTGGAAGAATGTTTTAAAACATCAGTCAATTCATGTTATAAAAATAATCTTTGAAGTTCATATATCCTACAATTTTCTCTTTCATCAGCCATCATGATGGATCTATGTAGTTCTATCTTGGTGGTCCCCTGGCATTTTAGCATTCATCAAATAAATTGTGTGTCTTTTTAGCATTTTAACCTAGTGACTAATTTTTTTTCCATGTTAATGCCACATGTACACAATAGCTTCTTGTGCTTATCCATGCATTTGGTATTGTCAAGTGTTAGACGAGTAAAAATTAGATCTCATCCTTCATCTATGACCATCAATCACATATTTCCATTTGTAAACATTGGGTACTGTACATGAAATGTATCTAGAATGGAAGGTTCAGATAGTTGTAACAGTTTTTTTCTAAGGAATAAAATTCCCGTTGAATTGGAACATACTCTCTCTCATGTGGATGGTGTGAAGTAGAAGTTGAAGTATGTGAACAATTGTGGAGCTTATGAAGCTGAAGTGAGTTGGTGTATAATCCACTCCCGGGTTTTGAATCTGCATTTTTGATAATCCTAGTGATGAAACCAGTAAAATTAGAGTCTTGGATGGAGGAAATATCTTTAGTTTTGGAATCTGGCTGCTAGGTAATCCAAGTTCATAACTGGGTAACATAAACTTTCAAGAAACATTCAATATCATTAAGCCCATTATAAGTATTTTGTGAGCAGCAGAAGACTGAAATATTGATTTATAAACAAGTCAACTTGTAGAGTTGAATCAGTCAGTGACACAGAGGAAATTGTGTCACGCAAGGAAATTGTGATGGCTCCATGTGCCCATAACAGAGCAGCCAAACTCCTCTACAGCATTTTCATTTGAGCACTATCCCTACTGGTACAGATTCACATAATTCACAGTTCAAAAGAAAATGGTAACCTGAGAGAAAGTTCACTTCCAATTCTGATTTACTGTCTGAGCAGATGGTATCTCGAAAGGATGGAACTCAAATTGGTAATAGGGTTTGATGTCACAGGAATCAAGCCATGGAAGAGCCATCCCACAGATGTGTGTATTTTCACAATTGGATATAAATTGCCAAATTGAATTCCTCTGTACTCATAGCTTCAATTCATCCTCACTGTGTACAAGCCTTCATCCTGCAAAGCATTACACAAATATTTGGTCACCTAACAACAGAAGAACTGTGTAACAAACCTAATCATGCAATCAGCATTCACATTGTGTAGCTTACTGAGTGCAATTTGTTAAATGACTCAAGACCAACTTTCAGTTGCTTCCTCAATCAGGGTCTCAGCAAGAAGAGGCAGGAGACGGGTTGATGAGGCAGGTTCAGTGAAATGCATTGCAATTAGAGTTGCAAACTTACCTCCACATGCATTGAGGAGTTGCAGCTTGGGCTACGACTGGAGATGAGCTGATGCTGGCATCAGCATCAACACCTAGTGGGGAGGAATTTGTTCAATTCTGATAACCCAATTCCAATGTAGTGCGCAAGGCAGGTAATCGAGGGCCCATTGGAGTCCCTCCCACATCATTTCTCCCTCTAGAGATCAGTGCCCGGCCCATCACATTCAACATCTTCACACGACTCATTTCCTTCCCTGTGATCAGAAACAGGCTCAGATTCTTGTAGCAAGCTTAACTACCCATTCCTGCTAACCAAACCCCTTTAGACATTACAGCTTTATAGTGAGGACACACCTTCACCACACTAGAATCTCTTTTCTTCAGAATACAAGAATTCCAATACTGAAGGTGTGCAAGAAACAAAAGAAAAATCAGTTAAATATTCAAGACCACCACCCACCAGTCTGTCAGGCACAAAATGAAGAAGGAATCTGTTGTACCAGCAGAATGCCAGTCCCACAATCTTCTCATCAGTAGAATGAGAAAAAATCAGCCATAAATTACCTTCTGCAATGGAGAGCCCAACTGCCCGAGTCTCCAATTTAACTGCATGGCCGCTTCGTGCAGCAGCTGAAAGTGATTGTAGAGCTGGCAGCCACCATTGCACACATTGAGAAGATTGGAAAGAAATTGAATAAAAAGAGAGTAACTAAGCAAGATCAGTGTCCTCAGAAGTCAGGTAACTTGAGCTTACTTTGCAAAAGGTCCTCTTGTTTGTCATCATCACATTTCTTCAAGAATGCTTGCAAACGGATGAATCGCTCTTGGTAGCAAAGAAGAAGCTTGTGCTCTGTGGTACTTGTTTCCACCTCTGCAGCTGCTGTTGCAGGTGTGTGTGATAGTCCCAGCATTTTCCCCCACTCCTCAACTGGTGAAGTAAGTGCAGCTGGGCATAAGAAACCACCTTAAATCTTGCAGAAAGATAGTGAAAAAGCTCAAAAGGTAA
>Ga0116231_10007742_pt1 | contig 19380 bp, 20 predicted proteins | sample S1TSphgellanicum_2_FD_89695 | JGI IMG/M metagenome (GOLD analysis project Ga0116231, IMG submission 89695) | Host-associated microbial communities from peat moss isolated from Minnesota, USA - S1T2_Fd - Sphagnum magellanicum MG | ecosystem: Host-associated > Plants > Peat moss > Unclassified...
AAAAGCGCTACCTACGCGCCAACTTCTGGGAGGCCCAATCTTGAACAAGTACACAGACAAGGTGGACTCAGGTGATCATGCAACGTTGAAAGCAGCGGCACCACCTGGTTCGGGAAAGCGCATCAACTTCATGTCCGACGCCTGGAAAATATCGCAAAAACGCACATTCTCGGTGTCATTCTATCATTGGTGGGCCTCTGCGTCACGTTCAACACATTCACTTGTGGAAGTCGACATGACGGCTTGGCCATTGCCGAACATCTTGAGAGCATCCTACTATTAATGATCACCCAGGGTTGGGATGTTGGGGCCCTTGTCACTAACAACGCTGGCAATTGTGCCTAAGCTCAACACATCCTGGCATTGCGTTGGCCCAAGATCGTATTCCTGTTTTGCTATGCACACCAAATCAATTTGTTGGTCAAGGACGTCATCGCCACCAGCTAGCAAATTACAGTCTTTCAGGCGCACACCATTGTTTCGACATTGAACAAGTCGACTGCAAAGTGGCTACCTCGTTTGCGCGACATCATGAAGGCAACGTATGGGTACACTTTGGCTCTTGTCCAAATGGCCGACATGCGATGGAACTCAGTTCAAGGGATGTTAGCGTCATTGTTGTGGGTGAGATCGGCCTATAAGATGTTCGTCCGTCCTACGTTGGAGCTCACATGCCGACTTCCCTGATGATTTATATGCACTCGGTAGCGACACGTTCTGGAAAGAATGCGAGGACGCCAAGGCCTTGATCAAGCCCTTGACGGTAGCGTCTTTCCGTCTACAGCGTGATCAGAACACCATGGCAGACGTCGTGATGAACTATGGCACCATCTTCTTGGCCTTCTACAATCATCCAGAAAACATTTTGCTCGTGCCGTGTATTGAGAATCGCTAGCATGATTGTGAACAACCTTTGTTCATTTTGGCGCTCTTCATGCACCCACAACATTGCTCAATGTTCAAGAAGATTGCCGACGAAACACCCCTGACCTCGCTTGGTCAATTGTGCAAGTTTGTGATCTTTTATTACACGCGTTTCATCGACGAGGACATCGGCCAGCTCCACGACGAGGTGCTACAGTGGTGGGAGATGGGCTCACCGGCCTATGGCGTTGCGGATCCGGAGGACCTGGCAGGCCCCCTTCGTTTGTGGGACTTCGTCAAGTTCGCATTCAAGGGCTCGCGCTTGGCTCGCCTAGCTCTGGTCATTCTGTCCATCGTCACCAATACGGCAACCTATGAATGTTTATTCTCCGAATCACCGCAGATTCACACTGCAAGGCGCAACCACCTCAAGCCAGACAAGGTCAAGAAATTGAGCATCGTCCGCCAGGCCATCCGTAAAAAGAATGTGATTGAACTGCAAAATCAAGAAATGAGCAAGAGTATGCCTAGATGCATCATCGAGGCCAAGGAACGCAAGATTGTGGGTGTTATTGACGACGGTGACCAGGAGAATGCGGTGGACATCCGGATGGAGGAGGAGCGCGTTAAGCAAAAGGAGGATGATCAGGAGCAGGACGGTGAGGAGGAAAAGGAAGAAAAACCTGTGGAAGAGCCGATCGACCATGTCCTATTCGAATGGAGCAGCATCCTGGGGCTGGGCATGGGTGAAGCGGACACGAATGACGATGAGGGGCTTGAGGTTGTTGAGGAAGGACAAGTACGTCTGCCGTGGCCAACGGGAAACGTCCCAAACTGGCCACAAGAGCCCACCCCCACCAAGCTCACTGGCTTGCGTGCCACGAAAGTGCCTTTGGGGGTCCTATTTGAAGGCCTAGACTTTCCTGACTCATACTAAATGGAAAAAATTATGTTTAAACATAAAGAAACCGTCTAAACGTTTAAACGCCATTTAAACATTTACTAAATCTGTGAGAATCGTTTTTAACAACACAGGGCCATAACCTGCAAGGTATGGAATATTCCCATAACTAGGGCTCAAAAAACTCCTGGTTACGGGAATATTTTTATGGCAAGGGATAAGAAGCTCAAGCTTTTTTCAAACATTCCTCTTAACCAAGGGTGCTTGGGGCTTTTGTGAATATTCCCCACACAAAGATAGTCCAATACCCGAAACTCAATTTTAAGGTACTCTTTAAATGTAGGTTTGTGATTCAACATTCAAACCCTTTGGTAATTGGTCCAAACTTAAAGGGACATATCAATAATCTCATTCTAACTAATGGGAATTTTGCATGTAGATTATGTGAATCCTCCTTTAACAAGTGTGAACCTTTATTTGGGAAAAGTCAACATAATTTTATTGCAAAAAGAAAAAAAAATTGGAGTGAAAAAACTGGTAGCTCCCAAAATTGTCAGGTGATTCAAATGTTGTAGATACACTAGTGGATCTATTTGGATAGATTGAAATGTATGTTTTCAATAATGTATTTTATATATGGTTCATTTTGGTGGAATAATCAGATCAGAACGAAGTTAAGGTGGATAATGTGGTCTTCAGATTATGGAGGAACTGATTTATGGTAAGCTTGCATGATGACACAATTATCCATACTACAACCCTTGAGAGCCTTGGGTGCAGATTCTTTAGATAAGTGAAGCTTTTAGGTACTTAGAAGAACTAGACATCTATGGGCAGTGCACATTTGGTATGCCCAATGTGCCAGAGCTGTCCATTCTGGAGTTCCTTACATTCCCGTTAAAGTCAGGGCTCACCGATTTGGTCGTTTTCAAACTCCTTAATGCTTATGAATCCCTCGCATTGTCGATTGTCTGTTCAATTGGTTCTGTAGTGGGCATCCAGCATTCCCAAGGCAAAAGAGCAGGCTCTAGACAGTGGATTCTGGCATGTGCGCACACACCCCCAGGGCATGTTTACCTGGCAGAATCTGCCATCCACAGCCCACTCTCTGGTGTGAGAAATGTTCCTCTCAGATCTTAATGCTAGGGGTCGGTTGGCTAGTGCCAATACCAGGATCTAGCACCTCCAAAACCTCACTATCTTGTGCTCTACGAGGGGCTTGCTAAGGCCCTGAATGGGAACTAGCTGGCTAGTTCCCTGTTTCAACCACTTTACAGATAACTTCATTAATAAATAGCATAGGTAAGTGGGTTGGGCACTTAGTGGCTACAAGAGATGTTAAATACCTTGAGCTTTGTCTAGTGCATTTCTGGGGTTGTCTCTTCATGCCTTGTCTTTTTCATCCTTTTTGTACCTTGTGCGGTTTTGCATAGAATCACATAGTTTTGCTTGTTCTCGTTTTCCAAGAAGATTATTCATTTTATTGTTTTATATGTTTTGTCATTTTGCACCAATTTTGAACCCAACACTTCTTATGAGAAAATGAGCATACCAACCATTAGCATAGGTTAAACTAGTCAAACACTACTATAATGTTATCTTAAATTAGATCTTTACATCTCTAAAATATGATTAGAGTAACGTTAAAGTTTTGAGATTGGGGGTGTCAGTGCAAGTGATTGTGTTTAGATATTAGAGGGTTCAAGGTCTAAATATTCAAGTTGAAGTTTTGTTGCAAAGCGAAAAGGGAAGATTTTCATCAATTTTTGGCTTATTGACAAGCTTGGTTAAGGTTGTATTGAAAAATTTCTTAGTATGTGGAAAAAAATTGTAAGATCATTGTTCTATTGTGGAATTTGGGTGTGATATAGGTGTGTTTGTTGTTTTTGGAAATGAAGTAGACAATGGAAAATAAAGCCACTTTGATGAAAATGATGGAAAGCTTCACATATGTACAAGAGGGGAATGCAAGGTAAGATAAAAGGAGATTGAAAGATGAGTGAAAAAAGGGTGTGCTTGATGGTTGATGTGATCTTTGTTGAGGTAACCAAAAATCTTTCTCTTTTGGATGGGTGTGTGTTGTGTAGAATGCATGAGATGAATGTTCATTGCAAGCTTCTATGGTTGTGTATGGAGTTCTCCAAAACAATTTTGTTGCACATAAATTAGGACATAGTGCATGAATAGACAATTAAATGTTTTAGGGTAGAGATGAATGTGGTACTGATGATAATATCTACTGAGTTTAAGAACTAGTTTAATGGTTTTTCTTTATCTTAGATTTAGTAAATGTGAGAAATCTTTGTTTTGTGTTTTCAGGAGTTGAGTTGTTGGGTGATGGGAAGTGAAGTGTTTATGGGAACTCTAGGGAAAATTGGATCCAATATGTTGTTAATGCAACATTGCATATAGGAATCCTTTCAATCTTTCAATTGTACTGAATTTTATTTGGAAACCTTCTTTCTATCAAAATTTCCAAAGCAATGGGATGAGAAATTGGATATTATTTTTCTATTTTCTAGGTACAGGATTACTAGTGGAATAAGTATGTGTCAATACATGCATGATGTTGGAAAGGGTTTAGAATAATTTCCTATATGTGGTTGAACTATATATTAGAAATTTATATTGCTCTATCTAAGCATGATATATGGCGGGAGTTAAAAGAAAACATAGAGAAGACCATATTAGTTCAAGAGAGGGAACTTGGAGTGATTTAATCTAAACATTTGCATGTAGATTTGTGTACATGGCTAGGGTTGTATGTTCACAATGGTTTGTTTTTAATGCTCATGGTAATCTCTTGGCACACAATAAACATCTAATGTGAGGTTTCTTTTTAAGGAACTTGTTATTGAAAAACTTTTGGATTTCTTCCCTTTCCTTTTTGTCCACAATAAAGCCATTTGAATTTGCACATGTTTGAGCACTCTCAATCACTTTTTGCACTGAACAAAACTCATTGGGTGGAGGGGGGGAGGGGGGGCGTGTAGGGTCTTGCTATGGCTACTATGTAGATAGATACATATGGATGATCAATACATAGCTAACCATAGCTACGTCATCCATCCATCATGGCACTCTTATGGGTGTGGGTTCACTCCCCTATTGGGTGGCCCAAATTACCTATTATTGCCTGATCTCACTAGTATTTATTTCAAATTTGAAAGAGACTATAAATGCTTCCAGAACCTCGTTCACCACCTGGAAAACATGTTCATGAAATCCACCAGATGTCCGCGAGTCACCTGGAGGCTGACATTAATTGCCGAAACCCAATCTAGCTCTGCTGGGACCCCACATTCCTGCATTTTCCAGGCCCGCCATTCTAGAGCCAAGAAACTCTTTGACTCTTAAACTAATCTCCAAAGTTCAAACTACAGAAAACCCTTTATTTTAAAAAAGAAAGTGGCTCATTGTCCTAACTTGGGTTTTTCTTCAATTTTTTTATATAAAAATTTTGTGGAATTTTTCCAAGGAGTTATCAGAATTAGCATAATTTACACTAGAAAAAAATTTCTCAAAATTTTTTTTGATAAAGAAAATTCTGCTCCTATGAGGCTCTTCTTCCATTATCACAAGTTCAAAATTCAAACTAACAACTCTTTAGTAAAAGAATATTCCATATAGTTTCCACATATTCCATGATTCCCAAAAAATGAACTCACACTTCACTCTAACACCTGATGAATATTCCTCACAATGTGGGACCAAATGAATTAAAAATTCGTTTTAAATTGGAATAAAGTTGGACAGGTTTACTATTTAAAAAACCCGTTGGTCTTTGATTTAAAGTTTAACTATTTTAAAGGATGCAAATCAATTGAGATAGAGGGTTGACTGTTGACTATGCCAAACCTCACCTACTTAGAACCCAACAATAATAGTCCAGTTAAAATTGTCAATTGTAGTCTTGAGGACAAACCGCACTACTACAGAACTAATAATATATATTACAAACAGCCTCACAAAACTTCCATGACTGCCAGTGTGTGAAGGAAGAGACAATAGATATTGACATTATGTCATAGTCAAACCACCTCACAATATGTCCGGGACTGCTGTGTTGATCAACTGGTAGGCATCAAGACAAAAAGATATTTGACAAATTTTCACAGAAACAGCTGATGGCAGGTTCAAAGTCCAAACTTCACACTGGGTGTGAAGGAACCAAGTATCTTGAGCTCAGCTGAGCGGTCAGTCATTTAACGGTGACGTGTGTGTCTATTTAGTGCTGTGCACGTCTAGTTCGTGCTGTGAAATACCTAAGAGTAGCATATTTAATGCTGACGTGCATCTAGGACACTGATTTTTCCTGTGAATGCTTATCTCTGTTGACACTGGACAATATAGTACAGAGGGGTCCATTTGGAGAGGCCATCCACCAGCGCACCGTCCACTGGATGCCCCATAGGACTCAGTTGTTGATGAACCTCTACTGAGTTAATATCTGGTTACACGTTGGTAACTGATTCTGCAAGAAGTAGGTCATATATTTAGGTCTAGATAGGTAAGAAAATAGGTGAATACTAGGTAACACAATGCTTTGTGTTTGTACATAGGAAAGGGCTGTTTTTACTACTTATCTATAATCAACCAGTTAGTGTACAGTAAAGCTTGAGGTACACCGAGCAGAAAGACCACACTCAAATTACTATAATGGGAGAGAAAAACAATGCAGGCATTTTGGAAATGCTGGGAGGTGTGGGTATTCTGTTTACTGAAATGGCCCTTGAGTTTTTAGGCTCGGCAAAATGCGCTCTCTAAATACAATAGAAAAATGTGAGAAGGTGTTCTACATAGGTTGGAAGAAAAAGCAACCAAGATGGTAAGCTGGGGAAGGGGAACCCAACTGAGAACTGTTTCCTGACCACCTACCATCCATGCTAAATATGGTGCGTTGGTGGCTACTGGTTCACGCTTCTGGCCCATTGGATAACAGACATCGTAGGTCACGATAAGACCGCCGTATTGTATACAGCCGTCATGCTCTTGTCACTATACAGCTAACCCAGTTGAACACACATCATCCAGTCTACAGCTTGACTGTTGGCAAGAACAGCGGAAATAGCCGATCAGAGTGCGACTCCCTCGTCGTATCATCTGCCACCTTCCTGGTTGCCACTATTGTTTATATATATATCGCTATTTTCTCCTTCATTACTCACTGCCTCACACATGACTCCAGTCGCCTAAAAACTTACTCTTGTTTGAGCTAGCTCAGCTGAGGTACGACTGCTTCGTAAGACTTAGGTTCGATAAGGGTGTAAACAGGTACATTATGGGTGGGAGGTTATATTCCGGAAGCACGAGTACTATGACGGAACTTCTTTTGGTTTTGGGTTTTGGGTTTTTGGTAATGCAGAGTATTGTAGCTCTTAAAGCAGCTGGGGGCACGACGCATGAGTGCCCGGCAGCTGAGAGAGACGCCTTGCTTGCGTTCAAGGCCGCTATCAAAGAAGATCCCTCTGGGCAGCTGGCGAACTGGGTGGCCAGCACTGACTGTTGCACATGGTCTAACATCTTGTGTAGAGATGGACATGTGATCAGTTTGGACTTGCGCCCAGATCCTGCATTCGACAACTCAGGGATATTTTTGACAGGTCCGTTGGGAAGCTCTCTCTGCAATCTGCCCAAGCTTGAAGTTCTGGACGTGAGCGAGATGCAGAACTTGACGGGACCCATTCCTACAGCCATCGGGAACCTGAAGAACCTACTTCATCTGGACGTGAGAGACAACAAACTCACTGGATCCATTCCTTCCACGGTGGGTAACTTGAAGAAGCTCAATTTCTTGAGCTTGGGAGGAAACCCCATCACCGGAGTCATTCCCAGCAGCATTGGAAACATCGGCGCTTCTTTGAACTACATTTTCTTGGGTGATTCTTTGCTCAGTGGCATCATTCCCAATTCTCTCTACGGGCTTACCAACCTCACTGATCTCTTCCTGGAAAACAGCCGTCTGAGCGGACCCTTGTCCCCTCTCGTCGGCAACTTGGGTCCAACTCTCCTTGTCCTGGATATCTCATCCAACAAGTTCACTGGCCCCTTGCCTTCCACGCTTGGCAAGCTGACGAGCGTTTTCCTCCTCGACGTCTCCTCCAACTCCTTCACAGGCTCCATTCCCTCATCCATCGGCAACATTGGCCACACTTTGTTCAACCTGGAGCTCTTCAACAACAAACTTACAGGCACAATTCCACCCAAGTTTGCCAAACAGCTCACAGGTCTTGCTGCCCTAGGCTTGCAGGGCAATCTGCTGACCGGCCCTATACCCCAGGGCGCTCCTTTCTCAAGCTTTGGTGTTGACTCCTTCGAGCCAGGCAACCCTGGGCTTTGCGGCCATCCACTCCCTGCTTGCAGCAAGCACCGCAAACTCTGATCAGCTTGCCCCAGCAGCTGAAGATAAGCCGAAATCCATCTCTTGAACAAAACTCTCTAAATAAAAGCTCCATTATCTTCACAATCTGAATAAAAGCTGGATTGTCTCTTCTGAATCAAAGCTCCAAATGATCTTTACTCTCAAAATCAAATTTTGAGCTCTCAATTGTGTTTATGTTTATTCTCTGAAATTATCAAAGTTCTGACTGTGTTTGTGTTTACTCTCTAAAATCGAAGCTCGATTTAGATCTGGAGTAAGCTCAGACAGCAACTACCGTTCCGAGCTGCTGGAATCTAGCAGCTTGACTGGCAACGCGAATGAAGGGCGAATATGTTATTACCACACAAAACTGCAAGGCTGATCTGCCATAATGAAGTTATAGACTAGGTATTATAATCTAGCGTGTGTGAATCAAGTTGAAAAGTTGGCAATAAAAAACAAGTTCTCTCCTTGAACTGAAGGAAAATATAGCAGCTCATTCATATTTTCTAAAAAGAATTGGCTGACCCCGGCACGTTTTGCACTCACATCCTCTCATTTTGTGAGTGTTCCAAAGGATACGTAACACGCCCAGTGACATGTTACAGTTCCCTGATACCCATAACATGTTCAAAACATGTTTAGGTATCACAAGGTAAAAACAAGTGATGCAAAGGGTAGTGAGGAAAAAATCGCAGCAGTACTTTTGTACTGACTGCATTCAATTTCTTTGGCTGATTTAACATCTTCCTGAACTTACATTTGGGCACTTGTCGTGGAGTAGCATTGAGCCTAGGGTCGCATTTAGTTCATTGCTCATTTTTAGTGCTCAAATGCTAGTACATACCCTGTTTAGGCATTAATTAATTATTTCTTGGAGTTGCCAATTCATTTTGAAAAATACATGATAACCATGACGAAAATTTAAAAGAAAGTCTCAAGAACACTAGCTTCCCTAGTTAGTATAATGCTGAATTATAAAGTATTATTATTTTTACTGCCGAACATAAATGAAAAAAATAAAATAAAATAAAATTATTAGGCACATTGCCACTGAAGTAGCTAAGGTACTATGATATCCAGCAAATTCATTGTACCTTTTTACGGCTAGTGGGCAAATTCATTGCGCATGTTTAGCCTTGGTTCACCTTGGCCTTTAGCCTTGGGTGAACCAGCGCCTTTCTTAAGCTTCGAAGACCCATCCAGTCAAAAAGAGAGAGGCAGAGAGGGGCAGAGAGAAGAGGAAAAAAAGGTGGGGGGGGGGGAGCCTAGGCAGCCAGTGAGAAAAGGAAAAAACCAAGGGCATTCTCAGTTTTTTGGCAGACAAAAAATTGGACATTTGACAGCCCAGAAAATTTCTAATTACTGGGGCAGCTTGAAGCTCATTTGGGCAGTCCATAGGGTGAAGTGGACTTGGCAATTTGGCAATGTATCCTTGGTGATGTGAAGTTGGCAACTTGGGAATGGGCACTTGGCAACATGGACTTCACAATCTAGCAAAGTGTGAGTAGAGAATTATGCAAGGAAGTTGTGGTGATTTCATACATTTTGAAAAGACAAATGTAAACATTGAAGGGACATTTGCATGTAATAGTGACAAGGTAGATGAAATTTTGTAACACACCACACATCAACTTTCTTGAGCCTTGTTTTTGTCATTGTAGAAGGAAGTCCTTGCCAAACTCGCATTAGATTTAATAGATTTGTAACAATTTTTTCATGCGTAGCAAAAAAATTGGGTAGAATGTTGCTTATTATGTTCTTCGTCAAGCAATTGCACTTTGCATTTCTACACTCTACCTACTTGGATTCTAAGGAAGGGTTTTAAAATTTCAAAGTCTAAATCTTGTGTCTTTTCTTCCTCAATCTTGGTAAGTATCTTTGTGTGTTTCAATGTTTCCCATATCTTTCTGCTCATTTTTTTCACTTGAACTTGTGTTCTACAATGCTTTTGAATATAGACATGGTGATACAAACACAAACAAATAAATCCTAGTTTTTCAAAGTCATGACAATACCTCCCTAAACCTATGCAACTCAATAAAAATCCTACCAACCCCATGGAGTTGAAAACCTTGACATGTGTGCTTTTAATATACACAAGTGAGAAGGGCACCCTAAAGGAAATTCAATAAGAATCATGTCAACCCCATGGAATTGAAAACCTTGCCATGTGCACTTGTGGTATACACAAGTGGGAAGGGCATCCAAAAGGAAACTCAATAGAATTCTATTAACCAATTGATGCAAAAACTAAATAGTGCCTTGAGTGTTCATGCAATGGGTGTTCAAAATGTGCAAATCCTATTATTAGATTAAATCTTAACTATCTTATTAGATTCTACAAAATCCCAAATGGCCACCCTTGCACAAGGGTTGTTGGACCACAAGTTCATGTTATGGGAAAGGTCAACAAAATTTGAAGGGGGAAAAAATCTGAAGTCGATGTCAAGTTTTGCTAAGATCACATGAAGCATTGTCAAATTTGTCATGAAATTATGGTATTCCATGGGTTTTCAAAGCCTACATCAATAAACCCCATGCCATACACAATGAATGATTAGTGTAAAAAGAAGAAGAAACACAAATATGATTACATTTTTTTTCACTTTTGGATAGTGAAATGATTGAGGATTTTTATAAATTTAAAAAAAGGTTTAATCTTATGCTAGAACCTCCACCCCAGTTGTTTACAAATGTGTTACAATGATTGATTGAGAAAATCAACCCTAAAGCAATGAAGGTGAAGCAATCCTCCTCGATACACACAAGTATGCAAAATTTTCGGCATTGGGCGACCTCAAAGCTATTGCCGATGGGGATCCCAACACAAGTAAACTACTAATGGACAATGTATTATCAACTTTGGCATTTGTATCAACAACCTATAGTTTTGTTTGAGATCATTTAATATGGAAGGGATCAAATTGTGAATGTTTCATCATGAGCCTTCTCAATTGTAAGGTATGTTTCCAAATTGTCATATGTGTGTATGATAGAAAGATTTTTTCGTAGCTTTTTGTGATGGTACACAAGCACCAATTTTCTTTGAAATTTTGTCCGAAATTTGGCCAATAGATGGCAACAGATACAAAGGTGCCCTTGAGGAAAAATACCTTCACAAAGACTCTCATGTTCTTTTACACTTACATGTTCTTTAGTTGAATAGGTGTAAACATCAAAAAAGATGTGTGGGATCAAAATCACTTCCATCATTGGTTCAAAGCACTAGTACGCCTTTTCCTACAAAGCAAAAGCTTTATAATGATGAGATTAAGCTCAAGGCCCTTAAGACAATTTTGGATCCAATGTTGTGAAGTTGAATGGGTTGCTTCAACATGTATGGAGGAAGAGCCTTCATACATCTATGTTTGTTAAATATTTAACTAGAATGTGTAAATTTTTTTCTTTAGATATATTCAATTTTAATTTTTACAAAAAAAATAATTTAATGTTTTAAGATAAAAAAGTGCAAAATATTTGACCTTGTTCTTGAAGATGCAAGACAAATATGTAAGGAAATTACATTTGTATGTCTGCAGATGCTTTCATCCCGTCCATTTATAACACCCAAGAAATGACTTGGAACAAAACTTGATGATGATGAAATGGAAGATCAAAGGAACGAAGAAGATCAACAACTCAACATGGATGGGTTAAATAATATAGAGATTGAAGATGTTCATGTTCATGAAAATGTTCATTGACATTCAAACTAACCATCTAATTTTGGACCAAAGGCACGTAAGAACCAAATGGTGCATAAAGAAACTAGGCATTCAATTCAAGCAACAAGGAATAAGCAACAAATTTCAAATCCATTGACTAATAACTACCAAGATGAAGAAAAGACTCAAGACACAATGGGACTAATAGCTACATCATCTGGTAAAATCTTTCTACAGCAATCCAATGTTTAGAATATTGTTCAATTTTTTTGCATTCCTCTAATGAAAATCCCTAAATTAGGGAGGTTCCAAAAGAGGTGCTAGAACAAGAAGCTTGAAAAGCGGTGTCAAATAGGCTACCTATTGAAAAGTTAAGCCTTTATAAATAAAAATGTAGTTAAATTTTTTAAATCAAAGATTCCTTCTTTTGTATAATTGATTTAATCTTAGTGTTTGAATGACATGTCTATGATTGAATGAAAATATAATGTACTCATGAGTCAAAAGATTAATTAATTCGTGTTCATAGAATTATGACAATACCATAATAGTTATTCAATCTACTCGTTTCCCATTCAGTTTGTTATAAATTGATTTAGTTCACTACATTTCTATTTGATATATCTCCACCTAGTGGCCACCACATGGTTCATTCCTCTCTATTAAAAATATGTCTCCACCTGGTATATTTACTATATGCAAATGATGGTCGTGGTGATATGCAATTTGCAAATCTTGGAGCGAAAGGAGTTGTTTTACGTCCCATGGGAGATGTTAATCATAGAAAAAAAGGAGTGGTGAACTTAAATTCTAATGATGAGTTCAAGGAATTTCTCCTATGTGGTGTTCGATGGCCACGTAAAGGAAAATTGAAAAATGTTCTTTAAGTTGCTTTTGACATCAATGTTCCACGTAGTGCACCAACTCTTATAGTTGATGCTAAGTATGAATCTAAAAAGTTCTACAATAATATTTCTAAAGATTTGGCCAATGGGCAAGAATTGGGGTCTTGTTATGGCTTCGGTGGAAGTTAGACAAAGGCTATTCAATTACTTGAAAACCAAGATGGCAATGGATTTGAATTTAGAAATAAGACACCATTGTCGGCTCATCATTTACCTTTGTTATGTTTAGCATTAAAACCTCCTTCTATGGCAACCATGCCTCCTTCTGTAGCATCCCTGATGTTGTCCCCAATTTTGGTGACGACTACTCTTGTTGATGCATGCTATGCATCTAATTAGTTCCATGATTTGTTTTTTATAAAACATCTCCTTAATTTATATGGTACTTCAAATTGTGAACTTTCCTAACTCCTCTATGTTTATCTTTTTAGGTTATTGGTGCATCATTTTTGAAGTGGTGGAAAAAGTGGAGTCACCAAATTTGTAGTCCTTTGGTGCATAGGAATTGCATGAAATGCCATCAACTTCAAGAATGGACTCCTTAATACTTCATTCACCTTCATTGGAAGTGAGTCCATTGCATGTTATTTTCTATCTGAATTGAGTTTTGTTACCACACGCTTTGGTAGGGGCGAATATCAAATAGCTCCATCTTGCACCATCCTTCTCAATCCTAGATTTAAAGAATTATTGGAGAGATGTGTAGCGCAATTCCTTTCTTTTTTTTGGTCCACAACCCAACATCACAATATCTAAAATTATTCAGATCAAATTTGGCATGAAATCTAGTCTTCATCAATCCTTCAAGAATGCATGATCAAAAGATTTGCATGCAAAATGCACATTTCTTGCTAGATAAACCTAACAAGCCAACTTTTCATAAGAACCTTGAACTTTTCTTTTCTATGTATCCTTACACTCACGTTGGCAAAACATTGCTCAAAAATGATACACCATACAAGAATTTGTTTAACATGCCATTTAATGCCATCTTTTTAGAGCATTTTGATGGTGTTTGTGGAAAGGACCATTATTTGTTGGGGATTGTTCTCCCTTACTTGGAATCTCTTCATTTATTTGAATGTGGTGTTTCCACATTTGTACAACACAATCCCAAGTTAGTAGGGTTAAATGTATTAATTGCAATGATCCTAAACAATATAAAATGTTATTGTAAAATGTAGTAGTGGTTGCAAACTTTCATTTTGTAACAATGCAAGATTGAAAATGAAACAAAAAATATCTCAATAATTGTTTTTCTTAATTTCCTTAATTGAATATTTGAATTTTTCTTTTCAAATCTATTAAATCTTTAATTATATTACTGTGAATGTTGCGTTTAACCTCTTGGCATTTACTTTTAACCTGATGGCCACCAAGTTGAACTTCACATTAAGTCCCAACTTGTTTTCCTTTCTGAAACCATCTAATGGCCACCTAGTGTTTTCTATCATATTTTTAACTCTATAGACTTGAATCTACTTAATGACCACCAAGTGATATTTGTTGTGTCGCAACCCTAGCTTTGGGCTCACGACCAAGGCTAAGGGGTTGCAAGGTTGCGGGCCAAGAGGAAGGAAGCCTGGGAATTAAAGCAAATGCATTGCAAGGGTGCGGGCCAAAAAGAAGTCCGGGAGTCACATCACAAACTCCCGGGAGTGTTAGTTAGTGTGAGGGAGTGAACCCTCACACTCCCAAGGCAATTCCCACTTGGGAGATGGAGTCCTGGTGGACTCCTGAAACTTTAGAGAACAATTGCAGGGGTCAAACCTCAATGTCTTGTGGCGTTTTTTATATCATTGGGAAAGTTCTTGAAGCATAGATGTCTAAAATGTGCTTGCATTGCTCATTTGGACATCTGAAACACAAATTATGGCCAAAAGAAGGGCCGGGAGTCGAACTGTCAGTTTGACTCCCGACCACAAAAAGTCGGGAATCGACCCGATTTACTTAGCTGCAGGGGGCGTGCCACATATCTCTGGAAAGCTCTCGACGAGAGTTACAACTTTGCTTTAAACCGCATCTCAATCGGAGGTCTGCTCGCAAAGTTATGGGCCTTCAAAGTCACGAGAGTCCCATTTGGCGCGATTTCGGGACTCCCACGTGGGAGTCCCGGGAAAAATAGCCATTTGGATGTAGCCTCCGTGGAGAACTGCAAAATATACTATACGGGGGAAGGTGGTGGCTTCCCCCAAGTCCGGGCCGTGGTGAGTCTTGTGTGTCCGTGTTGCCCGTGGCGTGTCCTAGCACCAACGATGCTCCAACTAAGCACTAACCACTTTGTGTGGGTTATGTGCAGGCCCATGTGAGTGAGTGAAGCTTGTCAACTCTTCCTAGTCCCATCCCGGAGCTCCAACACGCCCCTCTACCCCTCAAAGTGTTGTGAGCAAGGGAGCGTGCTCCGACTCCTCCTTTTCCGTTGCTTTCTACTTGGGTTCACATTTGAGCCCTTTAAGGAGTTGGGAGTGCATCATTTGGTATCAGAGCTCGGGGAGAGCTCGATCTACTTATTGAGGAGTTCCCATGGCACCAAAGAAGTCCCGCAAGGTAGTCCAAGAAACCGTGGTGGAAGAACCCACCCAAGACCCGGATGTTCCACCCTAAGCCATGAGTGAGGAAGAACAAAAGGATTCCGAAGGTGAGCAAAACCGTGATAGCCATGAGGACCATGAAAGTGAAGAAGGGCAACCAAATGCGGTGTTCTTCACCCCAGAATAATTGGAGGTCCTACTCAAAATGAATAGGCCCAATTATAATGAATTGGTTGCTACCCTCAAAGGAGGATCATCCAAAGGTGTGGGGTTCAAGCCCGCTAGGCCCGGGAACTTTGATGGGGCCCGAGACCGAAAGGTTGTGGATGCTTGGCTTGCGAAAATGGAAGATTACCTCCATGCCGCCAAGGTTGGTTGGCATTCGGCCGTGGAACTTGCCCAATCTTATTTGAAGGGCTATGCCTCCACATGGTGGAGGACCGTGAGGCAAGAAGAAGGGAAGACCCATGGTTACACATGGGAATTCTTCAAGGAGCGTATTGAGTTAGAATTCATTCCCAAGAATTCCGACTACATTTCAAGGTGCAAACTCCGTGACCTTGTGAATGCAAGCAATGACAACTTGCATAATATGTGAGGGCTTATTCCGAACTCATGCTCGAAATTAAGCATATGCATCAGTTAGATCGGGTGTGTCATTTTGTGATGAGGCTTCCAACTTGGGTCAAGCGCAAACTTGAAGAGAATTGGCCCGCCTCATTAACCGAAGCCATCATGAAAGTGGAAGGCTTCTCGGATGTGGGGCGAGGTGAGAAGTCCGGATTCAAGAGGGATAACAAGTTCCCTCATAAGAAGGCACGCCATGAAAGGGAATGGAGCCGAGGCCAAGACACCTCAAAGGGGGAAAAGCCCAAACAACTCCAAGGCTCGGGTTTTAAACCCAAGGGAAATTTTGTGAAGAAGGGGGCTCCTTTCAAAGGGAGCCAACCCAATGGAGATGCTAGTGGGAAACCTAGGGGAGCATGTTTCAATTGTAATGAAGTGGGCCATTATTCCAAAGATTGCCCCAAACTCAAATTGGGGAATGGGGCTTCTAAGGTAATTGCCCTCACCTCCAACCTAAGCCAAGGTGAATGTAACCGCCTTATTTTCTTAAAGGGGAAGCTTTCTAAGCGGGAAGTGTTATGTCTTTTGGACACAAGGGCTTCCCACAACTTCATAACCCAAGAAAGTGCAAAAAGAACGGGGCTGCCCTTGGAGGAGCTCAAGGCACCCATCGAGGTGCACTTTGCGAATGGGATTCCCCATCCCACCAAGTTCCAAGCAAGAGATGTGCCCCTCCAATTGGGGAATTGGAGAAGCAAGGTGGACTTGTTAATTTCCACCTTAGGGGGGAATGGATTGCATTTTGGGAATGGAATTTATCACAAGAAATAATGTGCTCATAGAAGGGCACAATAGGCTAGTGAGGATCCCATCCAAGAATGGGATCGTGCGAGTGAAAGCACATGAAGTGCCTAGTATGGGTGGGACCACCATCCACTTGATGTTGGCAAAAAACTTGGAAAAAGAATGCGTAGGAGGGTATGGCATGTTGTGTGTCATGCGGGTGCTAGATGAATTTGAACCTAGGGAGGCCACCAAAGTGGTGAACCCCCACAAGTGCATCAAGCAAATGTTAAAAGAATTTCCGGATGTGATGCCCGATGAGTTGCCTGATGAGTTGCCCTCGAGAAGACAAGTTGACCATGCAATCGAAGTGATGCCGAGAGTGGCACCTCCCGCCAAGGCCCCATATCGAATGAATCATGAGGAGTTAAAAGAGCTTAAAGTTCAATTCGAAGAACTCCTCGCAAAGGGATACATCAAGCCTAGCAAGTCACCATATGGGGCCCCCGTCCTTTTTGTTCACAAGAAGGATGAGACTTTGAGGATGTGTGTGGATTATAGAGCCCTCAACAAGGTGACCGTGAAGAACCGGTATCCATTGCCTCGGATTGATGACTTGTTTGATCAACTTTCGGGAGCCAAAGTGTTTAGTAAGATTGACCTACGTTCCGGGTACAACCAAATTCGAATTGCACAAGGGGATGAGGAAAAGACCGCTTACCGCATAAGGTATGGTTCATATGAATTCTTGGTGATGCCATTTGGGCTCACCAATGCACCCACCACATTTTGCACCCTCATGAATGACATTTTCTAAGACTGGCTTGATGATTTTGTGGTCGTCTACATAGACGACATTTTGGTTTATAGCAATTCCATGGAGGAGCATGTCGAACACCTTTGAAAGGTGTTCCAAAGGTTGAGAGAAAACAAGTTATATGCCAAGTTCGAGAAGTGCGAGTTCGGAGTCTCGGAGGTGGACGTCCTTGGGCATAGGATCACCCAAGAAGGTTTGAAAATGGATGACCACAAGGTGAAGGCAATCTTGGATTAGGAACTGCCTAAGTTCGTTCCCGCCTTAAGGTCCTTTTTAGGATTGGCTTCTTATTATCGCAAGTTCATCAAGAACTTTGCAAAGATAGCCACACCTTTGACAAACCTTTTTGAAGACGTCATCCGGGACTTACAAATGGGAGGAGGCATGTAATGAAGCCTTTGAGACCTTAAAAGGCATTTTGGTGAAGGCGCCCGTGTTGAAGTTGTTCGATTTTGACAAGGACTTTGATATCCATTCCAATGTTTCCGACTTTGCCATAGGAGGAGTCCTAGTGCAAGATGGAAGGCTGATGGCCTTCGAAAGCAAGAAGTTGAGTGAAATGGAGCGAAGGTGGCCAACACACGAGAAGGAAATGTGGACGGTCATACATTGCCTCAAGACTTGGGGCCACTACATAGGCTCCAAAGATGTGGTGGTGTGGACCGACAATGTGACCTTGAAATACTTTGCCACTCAACCAAAGTTATCATCAAAACAAGTAAGATGGCAAGACACATTGGCCTTGTTCAATGTGGATATTCAGCACAAGCCCGGAAAGGAGAACATAGTCCCCGATGCCTTGAGCCGGAAACACCAACTTAGAGTGGTGTATGTGGGAGAGACTGAACTTCAAAAGGAAGTTAGACTAGTAAGCCGCCGAGATGCTTTTGCCAAGGAGGCAAGGCAAAGCATCCAAAATGGAGCCAAGTCCCACTTCCATTTGCGAAATGGACTCTTGTGGTATAAGCAAAGACGGCTTTATGTTCCAAAGGGGAGGTTAAAGGATGTGCTTTTGAAGGAATGTCACGATGGGCCCCTTGCGGGCCATGGTGGTGCAAAGCGCACCACCACATTCTTGAAGAAGTCCTACTATTGGCCCAATTTGAAAGAGGATGCGGAAGAATACGTGAAGACTTGTTTGACTTGCCAACAAAACCGGGTAGTCAATAAAAAGCAAGCCGGGTTGTTACAACCATTACCCATTCCGGAAAGGCCGTGGGAAAGTGTGTCCATGGATTTCATGGTGAGTTTACCACCATCAAAGGGGTTTGATGCGATCATGGTGGTGGTTAACCGATTTAGTAAGATGGCACATTTCATTCCCACCAAGGAAAATGCTACGGCCCAAGAGACGGGAAGGTTGTTCTTCACCCACGTGTTTAAGCATCATGGCCTCCCAAGGGACATTGTGTTGGATAGGGACCCAAAGTTCACAAGCAAGTTTTGGAGAGCCTTGTGGAAGCGCATGGGGATGGAGCTCAAGATGAGCACCTCCTTCCAACCCCAAACGGATGGACAAACCAAGAGGGTGAACTTGGTGATCCAACAATTCCTAAGGAATTATGTGGCAGCGGATCAACAATATTGGGTGGACCATTTGGAGTTGGCCAAGTTTTGTTACAACAATTCGGAGCATTCGGCAACGGGGGCCACCCCATTTCAAATGGTGACGAGCAAGTCACCAATTGCGCCCACAACTTGGGTTGGACAACCCCCAAGTGATGCGAGTGAGGAAGTGCCCATGGTCACACAACTTGATGAAGAAAGGCAGCACTTGTGGAAAAGGGCCAAGGCCAATCATGAGAAGGCCCATAAAAGGTACAAAGATTTTGCGGACAAGTCCCGACGAGAGGTGAACTTTAAAGAAGGGGATGAAGTGTGGTTGAACATCAAAAATTTCCGGTTGCCCGAAGGTTTGAGCCACAAGTTCTTGGGCCCATATGCGGGTCCATTCAAAGTGTTGGAAAAGAAATTTCCCGACAC
>Ga0116231_10007743_pt1 | contig 19378 bp, 24 predicted proteins | sample S1TSphgellanicum_2_FD_89695 | JGI IMG/M metagenome (GOLD analysis project Ga0116231, IMG submission 89695) | Host-associated microbial communities from peat moss isolated from Minnesota, USA - S1T2_Fd - Sphagnum magellanicum MG | ecosystem: Host-associated > Plants > Peat moss > Unclassified...
GTATGTTTTTTTTTTTTTGTTTTTTTTTTTTTTCTTACCTTTTTTTTTTCTCCTTTTCCTCCCTCCCCCATATGGTTGTTTTTTCCCACCCCCCCCCCCCCCCCCCCCCCCACTTCTTGTTCTTGCCTAGGTACATTTGTGTGCCATATTGAAAGCCCTCTCTATTTGAAGCCATTTCTTTCCCTTGCAAAACCTCTTGATCAGTTCCTACTGCAAATGCTGATGCTACAATGATCACAACCAATCTTCTTATTCAGACCCTGATGAGGGTTTTCTTGAAACCCTAACTGATTTCTGTTTTTGCACTCACATCTTTTGAGTTTTGATAATGGTGTCTATCATCTCAGGTACCCAGCGATCAACAAACCAGCGGGTGTGGTCCACTGGCTTCACCACAGCAAAGATGCTGACATTGTGGATTGGGTCCTCATTCTGGACGCTGACCAAATCATACGACACCCTCTTACTCCCTGGGCGCTTGGAGCTGAAAAAGGCAGACCTGTGGCAGCTCAATATGGGTGAGTAGCTTGTTGGGTGGGGGGTGGGGGTTTAGAACTAGTAGGGGTTTTGCAGAGTATTTGTCATGAATTTCTACATAGGTATATATATATGTGTATCAATCACACTTTGATACAATACTAGCAAACTCTGAAGTGAGGAGTGTTTTGTGAAGAAAGTGGTTTTTTTTTCCAGGTATTTGATCGGGTGTGATAATGAACTAGCAAGGATACACACAAAACATCCTGAGCTTTGTGACAAGGTAGGGGGGTTCATCCTCATGCATATTGAGGATCTACGTGTGTTTGCACCACTATGGCTCTCGAAAACAGAGGAAGTTCGTGCAGACAAACAACATTGGAGCACCAATATCACCGGTGATATTTTTGGGCAAGGTTGGATCAGTGAAATGTATGGTTACTCCTTTGGTGCTGCTGAGGTACAGATGTAAATTTTGTCTAGTTTTCTAACCTTCTTTTTCCCCTAACAAATTTGCTTAGGTTTCTTTACATGTGCTGATGATTTGTGCTCTGGAAATGAGCGTAGGTTGGGTTGCAACACAAGATCGATGACCATACAATGATATATCCAGGTTATATCCCAGCACCTGATCATGAGCCTCATTTGATGCACTATGGGCTCCCATTCAATGTGAGTGATTGGAAATTTGATAAATTGCAACACCATGACGATAGCATTGTTTATGACTGCAACCGTCTCTTCCCAGAGCCACCTTATCCAAGTGAGGTAAACCCACTTGTCACAGCCAAGCATGTTCTATGAAACAAAATGTTAACAAGGCAATTAACTAATGGTTCTTGAGTCCATGAACCAGCATCCAAAGAAAGCAAAACCACCAAGATTCAGTATATCTATCTATCTATCTAGTATTGTAGGATCTGGCAGAGATCTAGATACTCCAATTTGAAGGTCCGGATATGTGGCTCTCCTTTCATGATTATGGTCTGCAACTCAGGTTTTTCCTTTTTCCTCTGTGGGTGGGTGGATGGGTACAGGCACAACAACTGGAGCCAGACCCAAATGAGCGACGAGGCATTCTCTTGAGCATTGAGTGTGTAAACACACTCAATGAAGCTCTACTCATCCATCACCAAAAAAGTGGATGCCCTGAGCCGCATGAATCTGACTATCTTACTTTTCTGAAAGAAAGCATCCATAGAATTCTGGCTCCACTGGGTTTGGATATACCTACCACATTGCTACCACTGCCAAAGCAACACCCAACAATTCACACGCTTTTCTCAACCGAGTGTACAAACTATTTTGATTGGCAGACAGTGGGACTTATGCACAGCTTCCGACTGAGTGGGCAGCCAGGTGGAATCACCCGCTTGCTCAGCTGTACTGACAAAGACTTAGAAAACTATCGGGGTATGAACTTGGCACCCACACATGTGGTGCCCTCCATGAGCCTTCATCCTCTCACTGGCGACTGGTATGCTACTGAGCTTTTCCCCCTTCCTTGACAGCTTCAGGACATTCTGAGAATAAATGTATGGGAACCATCCAGCAGCTAGATTTGATTGGTTATAGAAAAGTTTTGCAATAGCTTTTCTTTCATCCAAACCAATTCAGGAAAAAAAAAGGTACCAATGTTTCTGCGAAAACGTGCTGTGGACAGGTATCCAGCGATCAATAAGCCAGCTGCAATTTTGCACTGGTTGAGCCATGTTCAGACTGATGCTGAATACATTGTAATTTTGGATGCCGACATGCTATTAAGAGGGTCCATAACTCCTTGGGAATTTGGCGCAAAACGTGGACTTGCTGTATCAGCTCCGTATGAGTAAGCTCACATCTTGCTTTGAAATTGAATCTTTCTTTGAAATTGGGTTCTTTGAGTTTGGAGAATTTTTTTTCTTCTTATCCTAGAGGATGACCATCAAGAATGATGGTGGTGGACAGGTTGTTTCTTACCTCAGGGGCTTTCATGCTGAAGGCAAAGTTTATTTGGTCAATTTTGGATTCCTAAACTATATCTTGTTTGCTGAAACATCTGATTATGCAGCTATTTGATCGGTTGTGATAACATACTAGCCAAGATTCATACTCGGAACCCAGAAGAATGTGACAAAGTGGGTGGAGTTCTTATGATGCATATTGATGACCTTCGTTTACTTGCTCCTTATTGGCTTCATAAGACAGAGGAAGTGCGCTCTGACAAGGCCCATTGGTCAACAAACATAACCGGCGACATCTATGGGGAAGGTTGGATCAGTGAAATGTACGGTTACTCGTTTGGTGCAGCTGAGGTTAGCAAAAAAATACCCATTTTGACCCTGATCTCTTGAATTCTGATCGTGAAGTTCTGTACAAATAAGTGGACGAGTTGCTGATATGAAAAAAATTGTAGTTTAATTAGTACACAGCTAATTGCACAGAAAATGTGGTGTCTTGCGTTTGTGGGGCATGCCAAAAATTCTGCTTATGACACAAATTGCATTGGACTGGGTGGGTTGGTCAATACAGATAAAGTTGAGGCATTTGAAGCGAAGTGACATCATGATGTATCCAGGGAGCTCAGTTCCGAGTTTTTCACCTCGTGTTTTACACTATGGACTGAAGTTTGAAGTTGGGAATTGGCATTTCGACAAAGCAGAGTGGAGGGAGCAGGACATGACAAATACCTGTTGGCAGTATTTTCCAAACCCGCCTGATGAACTTTCTTTGTTCAATGAACCTTTGGAAAGAGCCCAACACAATATAAGCATTGGGTGTGTAAAAACCCTCAATGAAGCACTTCATTTGCACCACATTGAGTGCGGATGTATTCCTCTGCAAGCTTTCAAAAACCCGCAAAATGAACTGGACATAAATATGCAGGGAAGAACGCAATCAGATGAGCACGAAGAAGATCAGAAGAGACTTACTCAAAAGATTGTTTCTGATCAAAGCCTTGATAAGGATCCTAGATTGCAGACCAAAACTGCAACGATGGATCGAGCTCTGGACCAAAGTGAGGCAATCTTGGGGTCAATCCGAGGCAGTAGTAATTTGAACTACCATGTGAAGCAAGTACTAAAGAGGAAGACAGACTTGTTGGAATCAGAAGTGTGGAGCAATAGCAGCAGCAACATTCCGACAATACTAATGAGCCCAAAATACTGGAAGGTTGTTCTCTGGAGCCTTCTAGTGAGCTTATTCTTGCTGATTATCTCAACACTTTTTTCAAGAAGAAACCATATCTCTCAACTCAAACAGCAGAAGAGGAGGGAGAACAACAATAACAACAACAACAACAACAAGAAGCTGCTCAAAAAATACCCATTTGGGTCATCATCATCATTGTACACACAGAGACCAGCAAATACACGACCAGCAACAAATTCAAGTATTGAGATTTCTGGTGGTCAGTATCAAGGGGTGCTGCTACCAAGGGAAGGAGACAATAACATAGTTTAACGAGGAGGAAGAAGGTAGGTGGGAAAGACCCTGAAAAAAAAAAAAGTTGTACAGTGGTTCAAAGTGTCAGTAGTCTACACCAGCAGCAGAGAGCTTCAATGGTGTGTTACATGCCCAGGGCCCTACATTGTTGAAAAGGCTGCTCTATTTGTAATGTTCCAGTTCACAGTTCATGAAATGATGTCATCATCTTGTGAACATTCCTCAAAATGTAGGACCAAATGAAAACTAGTTAGTTCCCAGTAACACCCACCTGGTGAACATCATCCCTCAAAATGTGAGACCCAATGAGAACTACAACATCATTCGCTCCATAGTCTCTCTCTCCATTAGAGCAACTCCACCAGTGTTCAGTATGTGAGACCCTGCAGATTAAAATTGGATGATGAAGAGTCAAAACATACAGGTTTGGCTAGCAAAATGGTTTTGGCCCAACATTTTTGCAACAGTTTGTGGAGGCTGGTAAAAGGTACAGCAAAGCCAAACACCTGCTATTGATTGGATAAATAGTTTGATTGTTCTGCGTAGGTTGCTGGTAAAAGGCACAACAAAGCCAAACACCTGCTGTTGATTGGCTCAATAGTTTGATTGGTCCAGGTACATTGCTGGTAAAAGGCACAAAGAGCCAAACACCTGGTGTTCATTGGCCAGATAGTTTGATTGGTACAGGTAGATTGCTGGTAAAAGGCGCAGAGCAAAGACAAACACCTGCTGTTGATTGGCTTGATAGCTTGATTAGTCAAGGTGGGTTGGGATTTAGTAATTTCCCGCCTATTTGCAGAGTAGCAGTTCTAGTTTTAGGGCTGGGTTTGGAAAAAATACAATAACTAAACTTGGATTCAAGAAATATCTTTGCAGGGATCACGTACTAATCACCTCTGGAGATGCTCTTACAAGTAGAGCCAACTAGAGATTATAACATGCTGCATCATACATGAAAATTCTTTGTCAATTCTGAAGGTTTTTTGAGCCAATACAACTTTCCTGCAGGAACCTGTTCATACCATAAAATCCTTTGAAGTCTTTTTTCACACCTTTTGCTTCTCCGCTGGTCTGTTTTCCTTTCAAAAATTCATCTGCTTGAGAAGATTCACATGTGATTGATTGCAGGGAAAATTTGTCAGAAGATGAAAGTTTTTTGTACACACCCTCATCACCATCCTAGAACTATTGCTTTCTTTGAGGCTGGGTAACAAATCCGCTCCTCTAGATAAGGTAAGGACTCCCAACACACATTATCAAGTCTTGAAGAGTTGGCCAAGGCGTTTTATCTACAGTAAAAGAGCTCATGGCAAATTACACAAGCACAGCAAGATGGATTTTCTTTTTCATAGACACAAGATCACCACCCACTGGCTTAAAATTGAATGTTGAAAGTTCTTCATCATTGCACAGCTCAAAGTGAAGATTTATAACAAAACATAGCCAAATGGAAAGCACAAATTTGCATTGAGGAGAGTACAGATTAAGAGAATCTCCTTTCAATCTAATCACAAATTTGCATTGAGGAGAGTACAGATAAAGAGAATCTCCGTTCAATTTAATCATAAATTTGCATTGAGGAGAGTACAGATTAAGAGAATCTCCTTTCAATTTAATCACAAATTGCATTGAGGAGAGTACAGATTAAGAGAATCTCCTTTCAATTTAATCACAAATTTGCATTGAGGAGAGTACAGACTAAGAGAATCTCCTTTCAATTTAATCACAAATTGCAAACACTGACTGACACCCATGACTGAAAACAAACCCAAAGAAGAGCTTCAGTCATAGACATGCATGATCAATCGGCTGGAATTGGGCCACACAACTGGGAGCTCAGAGAGCTGTAGCATTTGAAACATGGGTTATTGTATAACTGACAAATTGAAAAATGAAGACGGCAGCATTTAGATACAATAAGGTGAGGATGAAGACATGACCTTCCCCCACCCCACCCCAGGTCCCAGCCATATGGTGTGACGTAAGGCCAGAGGCAAGAAGCCTGGGTTACTCAATAGTCTGATCCTTTCTAGACCAGCAGCATGTACCTCTGTTTTTTTTACTCCATTGTACATGCACAAGGAAACCCTCCCTTTGTCATCTTTTTCTTGGGAAGCTTCTCCGTATTTTTACCTGGAAAAAAAACCATATCAGAGGCACATCTTAAATCATCATCTTTTCCACATTCAAGTCTGCCAGAGTTTGGAATTCTAATCTCAAGAAATAATGAATGGGAGACTATTAATGTATCTTTTTACCTTGTGCCAAAGTGAAGAACTTTTTCGACACTTGTTTGTGGATTGGCTCGTGTGATTTTGTTTTGTTTTTCCTGATTATGCATAACCTGCTTCAAAGAAGGGTGCAACTGCATTGTAGAGTTGTTGCTCGTCAAAAGGTTTGGCTACATAGCCATCCATGCCACATTGGAGACACCTGGCCTGTGTTGCTTGGATCACATCAGCTGTCATGGCAAGTATGGGTATCCGCACTGGGCGGCACTTCGTGAGAATGCCAACAGACATCCACTCTGAAGCTTCCTTCTCTGCTTGCCGTATAAAACGTGTTGCTTCAAACCTGCAGATACAATCACAAGGTTATATACATGAGGGGGAAATAAGGAAACTCAGTTATGTTCACCGCATAGTTTGGGCTTACCCATACCCTAAACCCTAAACCAAGTACATAACAGGAAAAAACCATGACCACCACCCAGCTTGCCTTGGACTACTACTCACCCATCCATTTCTGGCATCTGGACATCCATGAAGCACGCGTCAAAAATGTGAGGAGGTTTCAGCTTGAGGATTGCAGCTCTTCCACTGTTGACACACTCCACTTGGGCACCATACTTGAGCAGTGCACCCTCTGCCACTCGTCTGTTCACCAGATTGTCATCAACAACCAGTACTCTTTTGCCTGACAAAAGTTTGTGCAGGGACCTGCTTCCCTCACGTAGCTCCCACCCTTGTTCCCTCCTGTTCTCCACTCCCAGAGCTTGCTGGAGACATGCGGCCAGCATACTTGCTCGAAGTGGCTTGATCACTGCAGTGTCAGTGAACCCATTCTCTCTCGCAAGATTGTGCTCATTTGCTGTCATGGATGTTGCCACCAACATCATTTTTGGGAACCGTGCTGCCATAAAGCCAAGTGAGAGGCCACTCGATGGCAAATACTTGTATCGTTGTCTGGAGTTCAAGTAATCTGAAGCACTCTGGCAAAGCTTACGAGGAAAGTTTATGCCAGTTCCTGGTCCCCATGCATCCTTGTCCACAAGAATCATGTCTATACCTCCTCCAACAGTGCTGCTGATGAGAGAGAGAGAGAGAGAGAGAGAGAAAACACCCACATCTGACAATCAGGCACTTTTATCAAGTCCCCATCAACAACACAAGAAATTGTTTGATTTTAGTTGCTCACAACACTGGGTACTGTGGATGTGTGCGTTGTCAATTCTAACAAGGGAGGGGAGAGAGCGAAGAATAGAGGGATTTCAGGTGCTCTGACAGAGTGCATACCTGCAGAAACCCCGTGGCCCAGCATCTGTCATGGCAGCAAGAATTGCAGCAGCAGAACGGACCGAGTCAGCTACCTGTACCTGAAGACCAACAGCCCCACAGATGAAAGAAAGTTCATTTGTTAGGGGTAGTCCTTTATATACAATGCAAGAAATATCCTCACACTCCACCATTTTCCTGGTTCAAAAGACTCTGAAAACTGGTCTGCACATGAGAGCATATTCCAACAGGGAAGAGAGGGGGAGAGAGAGTACCTGAACACCAAGTCTGCGCAAGTGGTGGCGAGTCACTTCAGACCGGACTGGTCTGCCGTCCACTACAAGAGCTTGCATTCCTCGAAAACAAGTAGGTAAGGGAGGCGTTTGTAGAACACTGTTTGTGTTTCTCAGCACGCTTTCCGGCACACGGTCATGCACACGGTGAAACTCAGCAGTGAAGGTGAAGGTGGATCCAATTTCAGGACGGCTCACAAAGGCCATCTCACCAGACATCAGCTCAACTAAGCATTTGCTTATGCTGAGTCCTATTCCCGTGCCTCCATAGGTTCTTGATGTTGAGCTGTCAGCCTAAAAAAACAAAGGATCTCAAATCAGTTATATATGGAGACTGATGGGTATCTCTCTGTATGCACAATCACTTTAGCCTAAAGCATCCACTGTCATCCAATTCTGATGTGGACATGGGTCACCCACATGAAGACAAAGTTGTTGCAGATGAGAGAATTTGTTCTACCTGCATGAATGGTGTGAAGACCCGTTCTTGCACTTGAAGTGGTATACCCACCCCTGTGTCTTCAACACTAACAACAAGGTTCACAACATCATTCCCATCATTGTCCAGCCCTGCTACACTGTAAGAATGTTCCTGTGCGAGCAGTAGTTGAAACGTTTCCCAACTGTTCCGATCGTCTGCTGTCTCATAGCCACTCAAAGTATTGAACTGATTATGTCTCATATCAGATGGCAGGTCTGGACCATCAACCTCCCCATCATTGTAATCATCAACACTGTAATCTCCCTCCATCGCCATATCCATATCCTCCGTTATATGGACACAGACAAAGATGTGGCCACGTTCGGTAAACTGCAAATTTCCACAACAACCACCCACTGGCTTGAATCAACTGGTTTGCATGAGTTTTCATCTCACAGACCCACCAAATACACTAACTTGTTACAATTCCCAACAATTTTATAACCCAGCAAACAAGAGCAGGGAATGAGAGTTTTTACTTTAATAGAGTTCCCAACAAGGTTGATGATGATCTGCCGGAATCTGCCAGGGTCCCCAATTAGGATATTTGGAACCTTTTCGGATACATACACAGCCAGCTGTTCCAAGTATCATGCCAGGGAAAATTACAGCCACATGCAGAAAAAAAGTTAGCCAACTCTTTGTTATGCTAACAAATCACTGAAGAAAAAATTCACAACTTCCACAATGGCAATCCCAAGAGAATCCTCAGATACTAAAACCACACAGGCCTTCATTGACTTCTAGCCCTAATCTCATGGTTGCATAAACACATTCTGATGGAGCTGAGGTCCCAGTAGTAGGGCATCTTTTACTCCAAAGCCAGAGACATCTGGGGAGAATCATGAAATGGCATAAGATGCAAAAGTAGTGATGGCTAAGAGTGGTGTTTTTGAGGGCAGACTGACCTCTATGCCCTCATCTCTTGACTTCCCACTGAAGAGAGAAAGGACATCATCGAGTATGGCACGCAAGTCAAATGGCACAGCTTCAAGTTCTAATCGCCCTGATTCAATCTTTGCCTGGTCAAGAACCTCATTGATGAGGGTGATGAGCACTTTCCCACTGGCTTGAGCTGTCCTTGCATAATCTTGTTGTGTTGCATCCAGACGAGTATCCATCAGCATTTGAAGCATTCCTGCAGCAATTCAGGGGGCTTAGTGTTAACAATCACCAACACTGAAGCAGCAGCAGCAGAAGCTCAAACAGCATTTGGGAGTAGAAAACACACATGTGGAGAATCCAGATCTTCTTACCCAGCACACCATTCATGGGTGTCCGAATTTCATGGGAGACAGTAGCCAGAAACTGCACATGATCACAAGGGGCAGAAATGTGCATTGTTGTCAGCCTTTGAAATTGGAATATATATGGCAAGAGACTACTTGATTTGGAAGCTGTATTTCTACACAAGAACACAAAGATTGTCTACCTACAATTGTTGGAAGTGTGTTAAAATTTACCTGAGATTTGGCAACAGAAGCTTCGTCTGCCAGGTCTTTCAGCTTCTCGAACATCCGACAATTCTCCTCCACCTTGTCAATACGGTTTCTTGATGCATGCAACATGTGTCCAACCAAGAACCCAATCACAAAAATACCTACAGCTGTTGATATGGCTGTCCAGGGCGGAAGTGCATCTTCATTGTACCTGTGCAAGGCACAACAGCATGAAATCTCTCTCTCTCTTCATGATGACTTGGGTAGCTTCAGAGAATCATAAAATCGAGAATTTATGGAGGCAAAAAAAAGCGACAGAATAATACGGTGGCAGTGGCAGCAGCAAATTTGAGAGACAATTCATCCAAGAGGAATGCAAAATTGGCACCCACCTGCATCGCATCTCATGCTTGCGAAGTGGATCTCCAAAGTCAAGTGGACTGACGTAAGTGTTCTCTGACTTTGAAACATTGGTATGCCCATACATAACAAGTGGGCACAATTCATTTGTGATGTCATAGACATTCACTGCAATGATCTCACTCCCGGGAAATTCACGAAGCAGGTTTTCCACAAGTGTCTCCACATCAAATGCTCCTCCAATGTACCTGAGACACAAGAAACCAAAATGTATATAGTCAGCTACACTCCTTTCTGAAGAGATAGATGATTTGCTTCCTAGAGAATGAAACCTAAAAATAAATAAATAGATTGAGGAAAGCAGGCCAGGAAGTAAAAGAAGCAATTGAAATTATTGGGGGGAAGAGGGAGCAAAATGCAGACCCTGCAGTTGCTTCAATACGTTCTTCAGGGGTTGCTTCAGCAGGAAGGTGAATTGAGTATACAGCAAATGTGAATACAACCCCAAGATGTTTTGACTCCAGCAGTCGAAATGGGTTTGTGAGTGCTCCCTTCCCTGATTCTCTTGCTCGCAAAATGTTGTCTCTGTCCTCCTGGCAAGAAAAATACAAAAACAACTTGTTGACATTGGAAATGGCAGCACAAGAGATACAAAAAATCAGTGAAGAAAGAGCGGGCAGGCATATGAAAGAAGAAAAAAAGGCCCAAAGCCAGGTGGCAGGTTGAGTTATACCTCACCAGACATCATGTCAAGAGATGTGAGGTATGACACCGTGTCTTGAGACATTGTGGTAGGGGCATATTCATATCGGTCTTGTTGCCTTTCTTTGGAGAACATCTCTTTGATCATCCACCCATGTGACATTTCAAATGATGCCCGATCCTTGTGCAGAACTCTATCCGCATATGCAACTCCACTCATCAGTGGCCTCTCAAAAGCAGTGCTCTCTGCGTATTGAGAAAAAGTCTCCTGCCAAATTCACACACAAAACACACAAGCCACCCACAAGATTTCCTTCTGAGAGACCGACCCTTCAGGTAAAACAATACTATCTAAAGCTCAAATCTGTTGCTGGGCACAAAGAATGCAAATCTCCAACATGATCATTCATGTGTACACCAGATGACTTGAGACTTGAATTTACTGAAGTGGGTATTTGTTCCCAGTGTTTGATACTGTGCACAAGGCCACTGCAGAGGCAGCAGCACTTTGTGCCTTCTTGCAGCAACCAGCAGCAATCACAGACTATTTGCTAACAACTGGATGCACAATGGAATGATGTTCCACTTTGCTGTTTCAAAACAATTGTTGCAGAGATGAGCAAATTGCAAGAAGCAGACTTTGCTCTACTACTACAAGCTGATTGATGCATGCATGCGTGAATGGGAGGCAGCACTTGGAGACCCATTGTCTCAATGACTTAGGGGCTCAGATCAACCGCATACCTGATTGAACATAGCTATCTGCTTGCTGATGTGCAGTGTTGTGAAGAGTGCAGTAAGAGCTCGCACATGATTCATACTTGCCACAAATTGGTTCTGCAATCAAACCCCACCCACCAAATCCAGTCATCTCATGAATCAAGTTTCAAGCTGAGAAGAAGATTATGGAGATCAAACCATGAAGAAGAAGAAGAAGAAGGAAAAAATTTTGGAGCTATGGCTGACAGACACTCAGAAGAAGATCCATAAAAAGATTGTCTCCACACGATTCATGGCACTGCGAGTCTTTGATTCTTGCCAGTGTCAACAAGATCTACATCTTCTGGAAACACTGCCACTGCTTCATCAGCCCAGCATTGCAAAAGAATGTGTGGGTGTGTATGTGGATGTATGTGGATGTGTGTGCAAGCTCTTCCACCATCTGGGACATAGGAGCAGGAGGTAAGGAGGGGGACAGACCGACTGTATTTATTTGTATGTGTACCTCTAGCATGCGAGCGCGACCCTCACACATATTGGCCAGGGTTTCTCTCCTCCTCACAACCGTCTCAGCATTCATCTTAAGGTACACAGAGAGTGAGACCAGCGCCATGAAGAACACCCACAGGATGAAGAGCTTGGTATGCCAATGCTCAAACCAGACTGATGAGGATGATGATGTTGCTGCTGATTCTCTTCTGTGGGTTGCAGCAGCAGGAGCAGCAGAAGAAGAAGGCTTGGCGGCAGCATAGGAGCTTCCTGAGTCTCCTCCCCACCATTGGAGACCCAGTCTTCCTGGTCTTCGTCCTCCTGCAGCACTGCTGCTGCGATGCTGCTGCTGCTGCTTCTTGCTGTTGGACATGTAGACTCCCGTAGCTCCCTTCAGCGGTACCTTGGAACGAGAGCTTCCATTGGAGATGCAAGGGCTGGAGTCCGACCCTCCACCACGGCCTCCCTTCTTAGCTCCTCCACTCCTGTCGGACATGATGATCTCACCACCGCTCAGTTGTTGGGAGCTACTCGGATTAGCTCTTCGTCTCATAGCACATCATCCCTGCAGCGGCAGCAGCAGCAGCAGCAGTAGCTTTCCTCCCTCTTCGCAATGCACATAGAGAAGAAGCTCCTCCTCTGATCAAAAGAATCTCTCTCTCTCTCTCTCTTTCTCTCTCTCTCTTTCTCTCTCTCTCAATGCGACGCTTTTGGTACACACCCAACTCTAGCTTTCTGTTCAGTTCTCTCTCTCTCAACAAACTGGAACCCAACAATACACAAAAACCGGATCGACAGCAGCAGCAAAGGAGCGAGGAATGGAGGGACCCAGTGCAGCAGCAAGCAGCAACAGGGACTTAGAGTATACGGGACCACCACCACCTACAATGCAAAATGTCCCTATCTGCTCCTCCTATGAGAGACTACTGTAAAATGTGCACCACACCATGTGCCCCACAACCCACAACAACAACAACAGCAAAAGCAATCAACGGCATCAATCAGCAGCACCAAACACCAGCACCAGCAGCATCATCACAACCACCTGCAAAACAACAACAGCAACAACAATCTAGACTGCTGCTGTTCCTCATCTTCTTCTTCTGTGTCACTACCAAAACACTGCAATCCGCCATCCTCCTGCTCCTTATCCTACTACTACAGCTCTGCTGCTGCTGGTGGTGGTTCTACTACTGTTGCTTGTCTTGTTCATTGCCATGATGATTATACTGATGTCTTCCATTGCAAACAAAAAAACAGATCAACAGGAGCATCATCATCAGTTCTCCTCCTCCTTTGCTGATATAATACAGTTTGCAGCTGCTGCTGCTGCTGCTTGGTTGCTTGAGTCTTCTTCTTCTTCTTCTTCTTCTTCTTCTTCTGGTTTCTTCTGCTGCTGCTTCTGCTTCTGCTTGTTGTTGCAAGAAGTTATGATTTGCAACAACCCACTGCTTCTTCTTCTTCTTCAACTCTCAAACAAAAACAAAACAACAAAACTACAAACCGACAAACAAAAGAGAGCAAAACCCACAAACTAACAACACCAAACAAACAAATGCGCAACACCCACCACATCCATCATCATCATCGTCATCATCATCATCAAATCGCCAGCAACAACAACAGAAGAGAAATAACCCACACACATTTTCTTACATGCGCAACGTGACACGGTGATGGCAGCGAGAGTCGAGCGAGCAAGCAAGCAAGCACACAATGTATTATACGGCGTATTCTACCAAATGTATTGTACACCATATACTTGACTCCTCTTTTTGTACAATCTCTGGTATTGTACAAATGTAGACAATACAGTTTTACATCCACAATATCATCCAATATGTAGGCTAATTGCTTGTATATTTTTGCTAGCAAATTTGTTTGTCATTCGCCCGTTCTTTGTTGTCATAGGAACTTTGATTGGCTAGAGGCAAATTGGAAGTTCGTGTCACCTCTCACTTGTTTGTTTTGTGAAGGCAAAATAACAAGTTTTTCACCACACAATTTTGGCAAAACCTCAATCAATGTGGGCACAAAATAACAAGTTTTTCATCACACAATTTTGGCAAAATGTCAATGTGGGCACAACAAAATAACAAGTTTTCACCACACAACTTTGGCAAAACGTCAATCAATGTGGGCACAATATGTAGGCTAATTGCTTGTGTTGTTTGCTTGTGCATTTAGCTTGTCATTGGCTCATTTGCAAATTGTCGATAAGAACTTTGAATAGGTAGAAATGGGTTGGAAGTTCACTTCACCTTGCTCATTTGTTTTATGGGTGCAAACAACAAGCTTTTTGTCACACAATTTTAGCTTTAAAAAAAATTTCATATATAAATTTTTCCACCTCAAGTTAGAGACAACTACTATGGGCGCTATCATCATCCTACACAAAGTGTTGTTTTGGATTTGGTTTAGGGATTTCTATTTTACAAAGACAAATCCATCAACTTTCTCACCCGACTCGTTCTTGAGCATGCTCATCTATAGTCAAGGAGGTTTTTCATCAATTGCTTTAGGACTTCAAGAAAACATGAGCAAGTTGAGGACCCATGCACAATTTTAGTTTTTGCTAGAAGTTTTGTGAAAAAAAAGTATGATGAATACAATTGAAAGTCTTTCAACAAAGAAAACTAGAAGGACTATAAGAAATAGTCGAATGTGAAATTTTCAAATGATGTGCATCAAAGTTGAAAGTAGGTGTGTGACAAGTGAAACAAAATGAAAGACAAGTATAAGATTCAGAAGAAGAGAACTCAAGTTACTAATACACACTCTTCTAATTGCCTATGATACATAAGGTTCAATCGTATTTTGAGAAGCATAGTCAAAATTAACGATGTGCCCAACACAATTGACACTAAATAAATTCTTCACATTTTGAGGTTTAAATTGTAGAGATACATGGCAATGAAATGATACTTGACATTCAAACATGTTTTAGTTTAGTCCACCATGTCAAATTGTTACTTTTAATCATAAAAACAAAGGGGAGATTCATGCTCCTTCTATAAGCTCAACAACTTCAAGAACCAACTCTTGTAAAAGTTGGTCACCTCCTTTCCCAAGTTGCCTAATGTGTGTACAAGGCAAAACTAGCATACACAAGGCAAAGTTAACAAAAACATTTTGAGAAAAATGAAAGAAAATTAGACGCAAACTCATTTACAATTGTATAGATGCCATAAAAAAATTTAAAACTCTCAAATGATGTGATAAAAATAAAGAAGATGAAGGTGATTATATTTTAGAAAATGTTTCAAATTGAGCAAGGAAATAAGAAAATTGATAATGCAAGGTCAATCACAAATAACAACTCTATTTGCAAAGGTTTTGAGACCAAAAGATACATGACAATCGTTTGTCAAGCTTGTGAGACTTGTTAGCCAACATTCGCTAACTAACTAACTAACTAATTAACTAACTAAACGATTGGCTTTGTTTTGTTCATTTGCCGAAGTCGGCTAATGGAACCAATCAAGCACATAATGAATGATATACGGGGCACTCTATCACTTGTATTGTACATTATAGACTTGATTCCTTCTTTTGGTACAATTTGAGAGTATTGTACAAATGTAGATTTGAATCTCCTTTTTGTACAAATTTTTTTGAGGGTATTGTAGAAATGTAGATTTGACTCTTTTTTGTATAATTTTGGAGGTATTGTACAAATGTAGAACCTTTCATTTGGGTAACTATAAGAGTTTTTTTCTTTTTCTTTTTCCTATGGAAATGAGTGAGACCTGCAAAGGGGGGTGGGGGGGGTGGATTGTTCTGTCTTTTTTATTTTTCCTTTGGTTTGAGTGCTTTTCCCTAGGAATTATTTATTTATTTATTCATTTTTGAAATTTCTTCTCAAGGTAAGATTTTGAAGAGAAGGATGCAAAGATTGTTTGTTTCCACTTAGGTTTGGGTTATTTAAATTAAAAAATGGATTTTGAGAAAGTTTTTTTTTAGGGAGTTGTTGATTGTTTGTCATCAACCTATTTTTGTTTCCACTTTGGGGTGGGGAGGGACAAATTTTGGCATATGTTTGGCCAGAAAAATATGGTTTTCACCCATTCAAAGGATTTTTTTGTGAAGAAAATGGCTAATTTGGCTAATTCCTCTTGTGGATGATCACCAATTTGGCTACATCACCCCAAAAAAGATTATTTGGAAAAAAATAATCAAAAATCTTGGTTGAAGTTATTTAAAGGAAAAAAATGGATTTAAATATTTTTTAATTTTCTTTTCATGTTATTGTTTAAATTGATCATGGTCATAATTGTCTTTTTAGATTGAAACATAGGAATAGGAATAGGGATATGACTAAAATGAAAGACAAGAGCCAAAAAAAAAAAGCTGCTATGGCATCATGGGCACCTTTGGGTTTTTCTTCCAAAGATATAAGTTATTATATTACCTATGTGTTCTCTCAACCAAAGGAAGAAGCAAAAGGGGCTTTGAGGTAGGTAGCCTAAGGAGGAGGTGGGTACCTATATTTGGCATTCATTAGTCAAACTGAAAGAGGGACCATGTTTTGTCAATAGTAAATTTTTTTATTACCTATAGCCCAAAAATGGGTATAGCCAAAAATGGGTGATGAAAACAATTTTTTTTTTAAACATTATTTTCTGACATCAAATGCAACCATGCAAGGCATTATTATTAGGTTAGCCAAGTAACCCAATTTTTCCTTCCTTTGAAAAGAGAAGGGGGGGGGGGGGGGAAGGAGGGGGGGGAAAAAGAAGAGAGTTTTGGATTCTTGTGGAGTTTGCTCGATGCTCCTTCTAATGTATGTGTTCCCATCAAGTTCTCAACTTGTTCACACCATGTTCCCAATGCATTTTTTCAAAAAAAACTTGTTCCGCAATTTCCCATTGTATTCCTCCAAAAAAATGTTCCCAAGAGGCACCAAAATTATAACAAAAATATCCCATTGCTTTTTGCCCAAACTTGGGAAGGGTGAATAGGAGTTATTTTCTTTGTCACAAAGACCACCCAATATTATTATTATTATTAGTAGTAGTAGTAGTAGTAGTAGTATTGTTATTAATATTGTTATTTTTATTTTAATTAATATTAATATTAGTATTATATTTGGCTATGATTGGCAAATAGGAGTGGTTGCTTGCATGCTTAAAACTTAGGTTCAATTGTCCCCATCCCTAGAATAAAATTAAATAGTTTATTTGGGTCTGTTACTTGTCAGTTACTTCAGCTTCTTCATTGATGAGCTAGCAAACAAACAAACCTCGCCCCCCCCAAAAGAGAAAGGCGAGCAAAACACACACTTTCCACTTTGAGAACTCTTTTCTTAATTCATAAATTAAACCCAATTCCCTCAAGTGCACATGCTCCTCCCCCACACACACACACACAAACACCACCTCCCTTTGCCCCCAAGTGCAGCTTTTTGAAACTAAGTACAATTCCATCACATAGTAATAATAAATGAATGAATGAATGAATGAAATGAATGTTTCAATGTTTCATCCTACCCTAGTTTCAAGCTTCTTTTTTTTTGGGGTGTTTTTGGACCCCCCAAGAGCAAGAGGGAGGAGGAGAGAGTAGGCAAAGAAAGTGATCAACCAACATCCATTAGTGTGCCATGAGGGATGGATGTGGCCACTAGAGTGAATCAACAATAGCCATCAATAGCCGCCCATGAATGCACCGTGAGGGATGGATGTGATCACTAGTGTGAACCAATAGTAACTAATACACCATGAGGAATGGATGTGATCACTAGTAAGTAAACCAATAGCCAACAATGCACCATGTGGAATGGATGTGGCCGCCAAAGTGAACCAATAGCCACCAATGCTCCATGAGGGATGGATGTGTTCACTAGTGTGAACCAATAGCCACTAATACTCCATGAGGAATGGATGTGATCACTAGAGTAAACCAATAGCCAACAATGCACCATGTGGGATGGATGTGGCCACCAAAGTCAGCCAATAGCCACCACCAATGCTCCATGAGGGATGGATGTGACCATGAGAGTGAAGCAATAGCCACCGATGCACCATGAGAATTGGATGTGACGACCGGAGTGAAGCAATATAGCCATCGATACACCATGAGGGATGGATGTGACCATGAGAGTGAACCACTAGCCATGAATACACCATGAGGGATGGATGGGGCGAGAGGTGCAACCACCACAAGGGATGGATGGATATGGATGGAGGGAGGGAGGGAGGGAGGGAGGGAGGGATGGATGGATGGATGAGGGGATGAACATAAGAAAGCAAGCAAGCAGCTATTGTTCCTCCTCCTCCTTCTCTTTTAATGTAATTAGGCCTAGCCTTTACATGATGATTTTTTTTTTTTTTTTTTAATTTATTTTTTCTTTTGGGAAGACTGGAGAGAGTACAGAGGTGAGTAGGGTCCTAGGCTAGTAGTAACTTGGTAAACAGAGGATCTGACAAGTCAAAACAAACTCTCTGGAGGAGTACACAGACAGCAGCAGCAGCAGCTCCTTGAAATGACCAAAAAAAACCCCCCCCACCCCCCCTTCCTTCCTTCCTTCCTTCCTTCATCAAAGGGGTTGTTTTTGGCAGCAGAGACACTCATCACTCTGATGGCATCATGACAAGAAAAGCAAAAGAAAAAGTCTGTTCTGGCCTGAAGAAGAAGTGATGAGAGAAGAAAGTGAAAATAGTAGTAGTAGTAGTAGTAGTAGAAGTAGGCTAGTGGAAAATGATCAAAGAAGAAGGGCCAAACAAACAAACAAACAAAAAGGGTTAAAACAAAACAAACTCCAATTCTCATCAAACAACCAACCATCTCTCCTTTTATGCACACACACACACAACATACCCCAACAGAAGTGCCAACAAGTTATGCAAGACTACCTAGCCATTCTGCACCATGGAATAGTCACCCCAACAGAAAAGCCAACACATTATGCAAGACTACCTACCCATTCTGCATCATGGAATAGTCACCCAAACAGAAAAAAGCCAGCAATTTATGGAAGACTACCTACCCATTATGCATTGTGGAATAGTCACTCAAACAGAAGCGCCAACACGTTATGCAAGACTACCTACCCGTTCTGCACTATGGAATGAATAGTCAAGTTCTGTTACCATTCATTCTGTTAGGTAAAGGCAAACAGGCAGGCATTGCCTACCTCGTCGTAATGGGTGCTCTCCCCTGTCGCCTTACGCAACAGAATGTGCAGGGCGAGGTCATTCCATTACAGTAAAAGCCTGGAGGGGTGAATATTCTGGCCAGAATGTTGGCCAATTCCAGCTCCTAGCTTTGCTTATTATATATAGCCTTGCCAACGCCGTTATGGAATCAGCAATGCCTAGACATAATATTAGGTTTTTACACACAAAATCCGCAATTCCACACCCAGTGGTGTGGAATCAACCTGGGCATGGAATCAACAACCCATTCATTCATTCATTCATTCATTCATTCACTCATGATGAGAATTAGTCAATTAAAAGGGAGAATTCAAAACCCTAAAAAAAAAAAAAAAAACACTAA
>Ga0116231_10007745_pt1 | contig 19377 bp, 11 predicted proteins | sample S1TSphgellanicum_2_FD_89695 | JGI IMG/M metagenome (GOLD analysis project Ga0116231, IMG submission 89695) | Host-associated microbial communities from peat moss isolated from Minnesota, USA - S1T2_Fd - Sphagnum magellanicum MG | ecosystem: Host-associated > Plants > Peat moss > Unclassified...
AGGTGGTATGTTTGGAGTGGGGGGTTTGGGGGATTGGGTTGGGGTGGTATGGGTTGGTGTGGGTGGGGGGGGGGGGGGGTGGTGGGTGGTTTCTCTTACATTCTTGTCTGTTGGTGCCATGTGTGTATGTATGTATTTTGGAGGTTGCTTGAATTGGCACATCCTAAGCTTACCTTGCTGTTGTTGTTGTTAGGGATCTAGGGTATTCATTGTAACATTGGGATTAGTTTTCCATTGGAAAGTTCTTGCTTGGCTGGAATTTACATTTAGCTAGAGAGAGGAAACCACTCACTCACTACCCTCAATGATGTGCCCTCATAGAGATTTCTAAAAGTGATTTCAAGGTCTACTTGGACTTGATTTCTAAGCCATATAGTCGTTTTGCAGATGTAAGAGAACATGCGAACCGAGAACAAAGCAATGAAGGTAATGCAGTGGTAGTAGCAGATCTAAAAGATGTCCTTTATTATATCAAAGAGACTCAAACAACCTTCTTCTTTAGGTCAAAATTTGTCCCTTGGCGGTTTGGAAGATGACTACCATAACCTAGGATGTGATGACTCTCAAATTTCTAGCCGTGCTCTTTCTCTTATGTCATGGGGGACTCCTTGTCCTCCTGCTACTGCTGCTTTTGACTTTAGTATTGACCATACAAACTTGGAATGCCTTGTAACCGATAACACCTGCAACAACTTAACTTTTTTTTCACACATCATCTACACTGCCAACACTATTAACACCAACACCAACAGCCACAAGAATAATATCTTGCACTTGAAAAGCTCTATCAAGTGCAATCTACAGGTCTAAGGGGCATGGAAGTCAGTGAAAGTAGCATAATCATAGACAGCCATCCTCTGGAACAATCCATTCAGCTGTAGCATGTTGGTGGGACAACCTCATGTAACTTTTTTTCATCTCTCGGTGGGTTGGGGTTGGATGCTGCAAACTCCATGTTGGCATTTTTCTAGTCCAATGAGTTGGAAGGAATTCCAAGTTGTGGAGTGTATAGGAGTGATCATCAGATCTCAAAGGCCACTAGTGATTTAGTGCACACACCAAGCTTGTAGGTGCATCATCATCAACACCATCTCCATGAGGTGCGTGCTAGCGTGCATCTACAAACACAGACAAACTCTTTGAATGGAGAGTTTGGAAAGTTTGTTTCACTGCAACAACATTGTGAGGCAAATGCTCGAAATGGTGGGTGGAAAGTCATTCCCTTGTCATCCTATGTGGTTCCAGTGCTTTTTGTTTAAGTGATGCAAGTTTCTAGCACATCTCTGTCCTTGAACATGCCTTACAGGTGAGCTAATTGCATTTCATGGATGTAGGAAAGAGAAGAAGAGTCAAAGAAATTGAAGCAACAGCGTCTAACAGAAAAGGTTGAAGCCAAGAGGCTTGCAAATGAGTCAGCAAGGCGAGAGGAAGCAAGGATTCGAAAGGAGATTGAAGAAAAGGAGCTCGAGGAAGCAAGAGCTCTCCTTGCAGAAGTTGAGAAGCGAAAAGGCAAAAAGGGCAAAAAGGCCACAAGAGATGGGGTGAGTTCCTTTTGTAGTTGGCTCAATTTCTGATGAATGCTTATGATTGTAGGGCTTTGGCATGTGTGCCATCTCTTCCTATTGCTTTCTTCGTCGTGCCACGTCTGTATTCCACTATTTCTCCGCCCCATTGAAGTAAACCGACCATGATGGGACGGATGGATGATGGGATAGATGGATGAAATGATGTTTCACGATGTCCTTTATTATATGTAATAATCAATTTGATAATTTACAAAAAATCGATGTGGCCTCCAAGAATTGCCCAAACACTAGTACATCCTAGTGTTGGTAGGTTCAAGTTATTTGAAAGTTATGGTTCTAGGTTAAGTTTTGAGGTATTTGGACTAGAGGTTCAAAACATTGAGAAAGTTGGATTTGAATCCAAACCTTGAAATTGTTGTAGGTAAAACTAGATCCAGTTTGGAACTAAATTCTCCTAGAATCTTTTTTGATGAACCTAGAACCAGTGTAACTAAAAATGTGGGGCAATGCAAATAAGAGTACATTCAATGTATTCCAACATATTGATGATCAATTGCAATACAACCAAGTGCTAACAACTTCAAATTGTGAACCAAACATAAATTGCTCATAATTGACTTTTAAAGTCCTAACCTTAAATTTTTACTAAGACTTCACTTGGATCAGAACACTTCGGACCTCTCTCAAATAGGCTATTATCATCTTTTGGTATGTTCCTTTTTTATCAACAAATGTTATAACTAAAGCCCATATTCCCATCTAACCCAAAGAACCTTACTCATGAAACACATTGGACAACTTTTAGAATCGCATGAACAAACTAATATCGAATACTAACAAGCAAATTCATGATCAATCTTCATAGCCTATAACTCCCTCCCTTGAAATTTGGTATATTGCTCAGAACTCCCAATCATTTAGGTACTTAGCCTCCCCAAAGTAAAAACAATCAATGCATTCCAAACACAGATGGGATGAATCATACTAAAATCAACCTTATGATCCTTTACGGCATGTCATCATCTCCAAATGAATGCATCTAATGACTCAACAATCTCCACTCTCTTATTCACTTCTTGGCATGTGCAACAGATATTCTAAACCGAAAGGTGCTCAAAGTTTTAAACAAAATCAAATTGTGGGCATTCTTCCCATCATCTCAACATATTAAACTCAAAGAAACCACTTCCACCTACTAAAAAAACCACAATACACACATTCCTAAAGGAGAAATTTTCATTCTTAGCTATTTAATTGCCCTGCCTTTTATTTTTGTCCTTGATTACTCTCATTCCATCATCCAAACAAATGTAATGACACAAGAAAAAAAACACAAAACAACAACCAAGCATATTCCAAAGCTTCACTTTTGAATAGATCACACCATTGATGTTACACTCCCACAATCACATCCAACTCCATTGAATGATAAATTTGTGGTAAATGATTGTCCTAGTCATGCATATGTTTAGCAATAGAATACAAAAATATTAACTTGTGCTTCAAAGTTTTAACCAATCTCTCTGCCATACCATTGCACCTAGGCCATTAAGGAGCAATTTTATTGATGCATTATCCCATAGTTTTTATACAATTGGTCAAATTTTGCTCCCCATTGACCTCCATTTCAATCAACACATGATTACGAACTCCAAATCAACAAATTGTTTCATCCTCAAATAACTTTGTGGCCATCTTTGCTTCATGATCAACTACAATCACAACAACACATCTTGGGTTTTGTGACTTGTTTAAAGAATAGTTATTGTCATTTTTTACTATGTTTATAACTACTTGGTCACAAAAAACACTATGGCGTTGCAAAGGACATCAAGATTTCATGTGGCATCATGGTTTTGTGACTATAGTCAATACGACAACTTGTTCAATTTTTGAGTACATATATTATTATTTTTAAATTTATGCTAATATATTGAATGATTTAAAATTAGAAATTTAAAAATACCATTTACTTTTGTGACTAATAGTAATTAATAATGATTCAATTCTAATGATGATGATGTTGCATGCCATGTGTCAACAAGGTGTTACAACTAATAGTCAACTTCATGATTCATGGCACTAATTGCAATCAAATTTCATTTAATGATTGGTAAAAAATGTTCATAATGCCAAAACATGCATTTTACGAATTGTTTTATGCTACTATAGTGTCCAACACGATTACAAAAATGACAAAGAATGGTTTTAACAACTAATAGTCAACCTTATGACTCATGTAATTAACAAAAATGACCATAAAAACAACTACAATTGCACAAGATTAATCATTTTACTAACCAATTTTAATTTAAATAAACTAAATTTTTAAAATAATTTTATCACAATTTAGCCAAATTTAATCATGTATTGTTTCAATAGTGAATTTTATTTTAATTTTTCCAAAGTTAGCCAAATATAAACTAAATATTCAAATTTAGCTTAATTTATCATTATTTAACAATGTTTAGTCTAAAATATTTTTAAATATAAATTATATTAAGTTAGTTATATGTTAACAATTTTCAACCATGTTTAATTTAAATAAATGTGTTTAAAGGTGTTCAGCCATGTTTAACCAAAATAATTGTGTTTAAAATTATGTAGCCATATTTAGCCATGTTTAGCCAAAGTAATTGTGTTTAATTTCATTTATGTTATTCTAACCATGTTTAATTTAAATAATTTTGTTTGAAATTATGTAGCCATATGTAACCATGTTGAGCCAAAGTGATTGTGTTTATCCATGTTTAGCCTAAGTGAGTGTTTTTAGCTGAAATTATTTTAAATAATTATGTTTAACCATGTTTATATTAACTTGGTTTATGTTTAGCCTAGATTAACCTAGTTTAGTCTAGGTCTACCTTAGATTTACTTAGGTCTAATCTAGCTTAGTTTAAGTTTAACCTATTTAGGTCTACCTTAGTTTAATATAAGTCTAGCCTATAGCCTAAGTATCCTAGTTAGGTTAGATTAGGGGGTGCATTCACAATTGGGGTACCGCAACAGAAACCATGACACCCATTTATCTTGTGTCCTAAATCCTAAAGCAAGGATTTAGCAAAATTAATGTTTCGAAATGCTAAACAATGAAAAGGAGATATATATGTTAAAGCTTTCAACCAATAAATGTTATAATGAATGATTCCAATCAATTGAACAAATTTTGAATGTCCTATTCAAGTATAAACCAAAAAGGAATGCAAGACTATTTAGACATTCCAAAATGACATACTTTCATTTGGAGTGCCAAAACCTTATCAAAAACATCAAATAATGTCTTTTTTTTGCACCCACATCTCCTATACTTCTTTCCAAACCTTTGGAATGTAAATTTGTAATTAACAAAATTAATTTGATTGTCCTTATTAACACATTTGTTTTATGAAAAAATTCAAGTTTATAACATCAATTCCACAATTTTTAGTAGTTGATCATACTAAAAATTTATTTCATCATATAAAACATATTTTTATTCAATTTATGGTTAAAATATGGAGCAATTTGAACAAATATTGTTAATCTTGTTGAGTCCTTTTCAATAAAACTACATGGTGAGACATGGTTCCTAAGCCATCTTTAAGGACACTTAAGGACATGTTTTAATCATCCAACTCACAAAAAATCACCACAATTTTAGTCAAGAAACATGTGATAATCTAATATATATAAAAATCTACCAAATAAATTATTTCGTAAACATAGTCATTCAAAGTAGTGTCTTGAGAGTGATTTTGGGGCAAGACATTCTTTTTGTGTACCCCAACCATGAATATACCTTAAGTTAATTTACTTTTAACATAAGGAGGTATAGGTTAACCTAAGCTAGGCTTGTAGGTAATTCAGGTTAACATAATTTATCATAAATCAACTTAAAGAGACCTAGATTAACTTAGGTTAAGTTGGTAAGTAGTAGGTAAGTTGACCTATGTCAACCTAAGGTGGCTTAATTTAATTTGAAGCTAAACAAATTGATTTTTATAATTTTGTGTATAATAGATTTAATATAAAAAAACGTGGTAATGCAATAGATGAAGACTTGAACCTCAAAGTGGAAGTGACGGGTTCAAGTCCTTGTTCTTGCAACTTATGATACCTAAGCCATTTAACCTAGATTAAATAGCTTAATTTAGGCTACTTAAGTAGGATGTCATGCTCGTAGATGGTTCATACATGATGGCCAGTTACGGGCATGCCCATGTGCGCTTTTAGGGTTAATGTACGGTCTTAGGCGAGTATACGTTATTAGGCACTTAAGGTTTCAATTGGTTGCCGGTAGTATAAAAGGCCAAGCCCTTCCTTTTTCTTTTTAATTTTTATAGAATTCCTTTGTCATGAGAGTTTCCTCCATAATAAGCTAGGATTTCTAGATGCTCATGGCGACCATTGCATGGCCACCGTCTACATAGATTTCATTTTCTTCTTTCTTTGCAATTCAATTCTAGAAAAACTCTAGTTTCTGTTACTTCATGTTGAAAGAAGTAGATTTTTTGTGCCTTTGAGTTCTTGAGTTGTTGTTATTGGTGTTGTTGCTGTCGAAGGAAGCACATGTCGCAACCCCACTTTGAGGGAAGTGTGAGGTCGCCACTCACATTCCCAAAAATGGGACTTGGGAGGGAGTCTTCCAGGATTCTCAAAAATTTAGAACTCGATTGCAGTGGTCAAAACACCCCACATTGAGATGTTCTTTATACCGTTGGAAAGGTCTTGAAGTGTAGATGTCCAAAATGGCCTCGCATGAACCATTTGGACATCTGTAGCACAAGTTATGGTTGAAAGAAAGGTCGGGAGCCAAATTGACAATTTGACTCCCGACCACTAAAAGTTAGGAATCGACCTGATCCTAGTGTGTGCAGGTGGAGTGTGACACACCATTGGAAAGCTTTCAAAGAGATTTACAAATTTGCTTTAGACCTCGTCCTAATCGAATGTTAGAGTGAGAAGTTATGAACGCCCAAAGTCTTGAGAGTCCAAACCGGGACAGTTTTGGTGACGCACTCCCAAGTCCCTAGTTAGCCCCAAGTTGGGGCTAAGTCACTCAAGTTACGAAATTTTTGGGATTTAGGGCACGCTCCTAGCTTTCAACACTAAAGGGGGTGAGAGGGGCGTGCTGAAAGCTCCGAGATTAGACTAGGAAAAGGGACAAGCTTACTCATTTATTTGGTCGTGCATCCAAATCCAACCAACAAGTTAGTTAGAACTCATTCTGCACACTTTCAGTGTTGGGACAAGCCACGGGTGACCTTGGACTCACTTGACTCACCACGGCCTAGACTCGGGGGAAGCCACCACCTTCCCCCATATAGTATTCTCTGCAGCTCTCCGCCGCACTTATATCCAAATGGCTTTTTTTCCCAGGACTCCCAAAGTGGAGTCCCGAAATTGTCCTGGTTTGGACTCCCGAGACTTTGGGCGTTCATAACTTCTCGCCCCAAACTCGGATCGGGACGAGGTCTAAACCAAAGTTGTAGCTTTCCTTGAGAGCTTTTCAATGGTGTGTCGCACTTTACTTGAATGCATCGGAATCAGGTTGATTCCCGACTTTTAGTGGTCGGGAGTCAAACTGCCAGTTTGACTCCCGGCCCTTCTTTCGACCATAACTTGTGCTACATATGTCCAAATGGCTCATGCGAGGCCATTTTGGACATCTACACTTCAAGACCTTTCCAACGGTATAAAGAACGCCTCAATGTAAGGTGTTTTGACCCCTGCAATCACGCTCTGAACTTTCGGGAGTCCCAGAGGATTCTCAAGTCCCATTTTCGGGAGTGTGAGTGGCGACCTCACACTTCCCTTAAAGTGGGTTGCGACATTTGGGACTCCACTTTGGGAGTCCCGGGAAAAAGTGTCATTCGGATGTAAGTGCGTCGGAGAGGCACTGAGAATACTATATGGGGGAAGGTGGTGGTGTCGCAACCCCATTTTGGCCAAGTGTGGGGGTGAAGCCCAACACTTGGAAAAGTTGGAGGTTTGGAATCCTTCGGGACTCCCGAATGTTCAAAGCTCGATAGCAAGGCCCAAAACACATCGTATTGGGGTGTTCTTGGTGTCATTGGAAAGGTCTTGAAACGTAGATATCGAAAATGGCCTCGCATTGGTAATTCGGATATCTGCAGCCCAAGTTATGGGCAAAAGAAGGGCCGGGAGTCAAATTGGCAGTTTGACTCCCAACCACTAAAATTCGGGAATCGACCTCTTCTCGACGTCGCCTTGAAGAGTGTGACACGGCGTTGGAAAACTCTCGACGAGAGATATAACATTGATTCAAGACTCGTCCCGATCCGAGTTTGGGGCGAGGAGTTAGGGCCGTTCAAAGTTCCGGGAGTCCAGCCGGGACACTTTTGGGACTCCATTTCGGGAGTCCCAACAAAATGTGCCATTCGGATGTAGCCTCTATGACCAGCCGCAGAGAATATTATATGGGGGAAGGTGGTGGCTTCCCCCAAGTCCGGGCCGTGGTGAGTCTTGTGTGTCCAAGTGCCCGTGGCAAGTCCCAACACCAAAGGGTGTCCCGAATGTTAAACCAACCCGATTTGGTTGGTTTTTGGATGCAGATTCACACGAGCTAAGCTAATCCCTCTTCCTAGTCTAATCCCTGGGCTCCCAATTCGGCCCTCTACCCCTTTCTAGAATTGGAAGTCGGGAGTGTGCTACCAAGTCTCAACTTCCCCCGAGTCCGGGCCGTGATGAGTCAAATGAGTCCAGAGTTGCCAGTGGCTTGTCCTAGCACCAAGAGTGCTCCAGAATGTGAACTAACTAACTTGTTGGTTGGTTTGATGCAGGTTCGAGTAAGTGAATAGCTTGTCATTTCTTCCTAGTCCCATCCCGAAGCTCCAGCATGCCCCTTCTACCCCCTTTTAGTGTTAAGAGCTGGGACCGTGCCCCAAGTCCCCCACAATTCCGCAACTTGAGTAACTTAGCCCCAACTTGGGGCTAACTAGGGACTTGGGAGCACATCAGCGTGTTACTAATGTTGAAATTAATATCAATTTGTAACTTCAAACTTCAATATTTTAAAATATTTTTTGTACTATAATATTTGAATTTTTTTTGAATTTGCAGTATATTTTTTAATTGTCAATTTCCTTCAATTTAAGGGGGAAAATGGTTTTTTAATCTAAAATATAATTTATAATATTTATAAATGTATTTAATATTATTTTAATTTGGGTATTACATTTGGTGGACTAAATGCAGTTAAAGTAAAATTTAGGTGATAAAGGAATAATTTTTTGTAATACCTACATATTCAAACCTTGCCATGCATTAAAGAGCCCCTTGGTGAGGTACACAATACAATCATATGTAGGTATTATAATACATTTTCTACTTGAGGTTATTAGATGGATATTGCATTATAGGAACATTAAGGATTTTTAGTAACATGACAAGGGTATTGTTCATTTGGTTTTAGGGTTCCTATAGACCATTTGTGGTGGATGGGGCATGTCATGTATTTGCAATATGGCATAGGGTGATCCAAGCCCACAATTTGAGATTGGGGAAATTCAATTTGGAAAATCAAATGAGTGAAAAGTTACAAAATTGAATTTGTGGACATGCACAAAAGTGTATACAAATGTTAATGCAACCACATTATAAAAATGGTGGTGAAATGTAAAAAATCCCCCCACAAGCTAGGCTATAATGGTTCAACATTATGTTTTAAGGTGTACCTTTGCTCAAGGAAGATGACTCATCAAAGATGCCCATATGTTTCTAATAGGTTGTTACAACTACCATGGCTTTTGTTGCATGGTGATGGGTGAAAAATTGATGGTGTTGAAATGCAAACTAGATTGTGTTTGCCATGAAGGCCTTTTATATTGTGCTTCAAAATTCAGTTTAACAAAAGAACAAATTAGTTACATGATTTAATTGGAGGATGGAAACAATGTAAAAAACAACAAACTAAGTCTAAATGCAAACTTATTAGCCATGAATAATTTATGATTCATGGTACTTGCATTTCCTTTTCCTAGTAGCTTTGATGGATTTGGACTTCCAATTTTAGGAATCCCGTGCAACCTTGAGGGCTTTTGCATAGGTAACCTTGTTCGTTCAAATCGCTTCATTAAGATTATACTATTTTTCAATTCATGAAAAGGCACTATGTTGGATGAACCCCACACCACATGCAACAATGTCAATGTATTATAATAACTTGTTAAAAGCTGATTGTGCCAATAAGGGTTGTTAAACCTCGTACAATCATTGTACATCAACTTGAAATTGATCCCACTCATTATCAATTTTCTTTTTTGCTCAATTAATTGCCTTCTTTTCATTACATGTTTGCCTTTCTTTGGGAGTTGCTCAAGGTACGAATATTCATGGACATATGGTCTTGTTGCCTCAACCCCCTATAAGGACAAGTAGAAATACACCCATATTTTCCCACCTCCATGCAAAAATCATGTGTTTTGTTTAGATGTTAGCAAAGCAACCACTTAATTGCATAGGAACTAATGCATGCATTAACCTTGCAAATTCACCTTGACCCTCCATGCAACATCCTCCATTGTGTTTTCAAGTAGGAGTTCTTTATGATCACTTTCATGATAAGCCTCCTCAAACCCCATAGCTAGGTCTAAGAATTCTTTAACTGAATAAGAATTCTTTAATTGCCCTTTAGGAACTAAATAAAAATTTTCTAGACATTAGCATGTGAAACAAGTGTGAAAGAATTGAATACTTGGAACACAATACATCACATGATGCGTGACAAGAGGTGTACATTCAAGAGGGGGTGTATATATGATAATCATTTACCTTCACTTTGCATCCATACTTGGAGCACCCAAAACATTTGTTTGTTCCTTATTTGTTATAGTGTTCATTTGTCGTTGATTGGTGTTAATTGGTGCCTTTTTTTTACATATGGGTTTTTTCTTATAAAGTGCCATCCTAAAGCAAAAATGGGGTTCATTGAAAATTTCCACCTTTTTTTCTTTATAAAAGGGAAAATAAAAAAAAAGAAAAAAAATGGAGCTTTGAATTCAATCAACAATGCACCATTAGAGAAAAAAAAAATATTTTTTTTCCTTCTTGAAGAAAGAAGGTGCATTGTCACAAAAAAAATTGGCTCCCTTGCATTGTTAAAAAAACAAAAAGGAGGAGCTTCAAGCTTCCCTAGAAACACATCATCAAAAATAAAAGTAAAAATGGGGAGATTCAAGATCTCCCAATAGCAAATAATATATAAAAAAGAGTTCAAAATTGCCCTAGCAACTAACAATTAAAAAATCAAAAGGTAGACCCAATGATGGTGTGAGAATTATTTATTTATTTATCCTTTTTTCTTCTTCTCACAAACAAACAACAAGAAAGAAGAAGATGTTTACTTGAGATGGTGATCGAAGTCATGTGGTGCAATCATGGCATTTCCTCCCCCCACAATCCATTGCCACCTCCTTTTGTAAAGACAATTAAACAATAACTACATTAGTTGCAACAACAAAAAACAAAAGAAGAAAAAAGATGTTTACCTATGATGGTGGTCAAGGTTGTGCAAAGCAATGATGATGGTAAAGATTGTGCAAAGTGGTCATGGCACTCCCCTACCCCCTCCTCCCTCCCCCCAAACTAATGTCTCCTCTTGTAAAGAAACAAACAACAACTATTAGCTTCAACAACAATCAACCAAAAAAATGGCAATGAACTTTTAACTTGTCATTTTTACAACAGAGAAGAACAAAAATAGACAATGACAAGCCTTTTGTAGTAATGAAGAAAAACAACAAGACAAAAACTTACACGTATTGAGTTGGGGTGAAATAATTTGAGCTGGGGAGGTGATGGTGCGAGGAGGAGGAACTATACCAAGTCCAGTTGAGGAGGTGATGGGAGGAGCTACAATGGTGCATCAAGTTGGAGAGTTGGAGAGGTGTGACAACCCTAAAAATGTGGGGGTTCTAGGAGGGCTTAGGGTTTGGGTAGGTAGGTAGGAGGGGGGATTAGTAGGTTGGTAAGAAGGGTGCTGATAGGAAGTAACTAGGTAGGTAGGTAGGTAGGAGAAGGGCAACAAAGACAAAGGGGAAAAAAACATGAGGTTTTTTTTGCCTGACTAATCCTAAACTCACCTGCACCTAATTAGGGCTACATCCAAAGAAAATAAAAAAAAGATGAACCCAATTGGTGCAATCATGGGGGTTAGCTCACTAAACATTTTTTTGTTTGAATTTTAGTTCCTTAACTAACCATGGTAGTTAGCTTAGTTTTTATTTTTAATATTACCTATTGACAACCCACTACCCATTACCTATTATTCTACTTAGGTATGGCCACTCTTGGTGTTTAAGACTTATAGCTAACATCACCCTAACACTAACAAAATGCCACAAATCACAATATCATAATTTGTAACATAACAAGTTATCATCAACCTCTTAAACATTATTTCAACATGTCCACACATTATGTTAATTGGTAACTAAAACCAAATTATCTTTTTGGAGTTTGCAATGTAGTTCATATTTACAAAGGTGATATTTCTCTTTTATTTTTAAAGAAAAAAAAGAAAAAGAAAAAGAAATTGATACATGTTAAACACTGAATTAATTTGTCAAAATTTGAAACTTTAGTCAACATGGATGTTTGATTTTGAATTTTTTTTTTTTTGGAAAGATTTAGTGTTAGTTAACAATGATTACTCATACTATCTTAACATTGATATCATATCATATGCCATTCAAAATTTAAAGTTAATTAACATTTTTGATGTGGATTAATGGTTAATTTTGACATTCGTAACATTAGCCTAACACTAAAGTTAACACCAAGTGTGATCCATACTTACCTAGTTAACCAAATATTATTTTACATAGATAGATATCTACTTACTTGACCTATCATTTAGGATATAGGTTACAAAGGTGTGGATCTTGATTTCAAGTTAATTGGGGGTTTGATGTCAAGTTACCTGGGGTTGTAATTGGACTTCTGAACTAGCCTGCTATTGGAGCTAAAACCAAAACTGGGTTGCAACCCTTTTGAACATGTCAAGGTTCTCTAACTACCTTGGTATCACTTTATCTAAGGGCGCAGGGACCAGAGAGACCTATGCATGCTATTATGGAACATGCACGGGGGTGGTGTAAATAAACTGGAAACATGGGTGCAAATATTAAAGTTGTTTCAAGGTGCTGACCTCATATTATTAATCGAAACTTGGCACTTCCCAGGCTAACATTTGCCACATGTTGAAGGGTTTAACTCACTTGCAGTAGCACGCACTGTGCAGCTGGGAAAAACAAAAGCGATAAAACATAGCGGGGGGGGGTTTGTTGCTTATTTTCATAGCCACCTTAGCCTAAACCTGTCACAGTGGAAGGAAGGAAGCCACAATTCTTATCTATGGCTATGGGTTAGCAGGGGTGCTGCCCCTGACTTGTTTGTCTTCATGGTGTACGCTGCCCTTGTTGGTTCCAAACACGAGAACGAATCCTTGTTCCAAAAACCTGGTAGTAGATATTGCTAAAGTTCAAACTCTAAGGGGCATAGTACTATTGGGAGGGGATTTGAATGCGCGTATTATAGTGCTACCAAATACCATTGACACTAACAACCTTTATGAACTATTATAGGTGCCTGACCTCGTTGAGATTGAACAACCAAACGTTGTAGCTAAACGACAGAACCGTGACGCCAATGTTGGTGATTAGGGCTGCAAGCTCCTGGACCTATGTTGTGATGCTAGGTTGCTCGTCCTCAATGGTCAGACACTTGGCGATGAATCAGGGGAGTTCATTTGTTTGGAAAATGGGGGGCGCAACACTATCGATTATATTGTTGGCTCACATGCAGTTTGGCAAGCTGCTACACACCTCGAAGTGATAATAGATGACACCCACTATTGTGCGATGGGGGGAGACTTTGACCACAGGCCATTGCATTTATGGTTGAACATCGATTGCAGCTTTGTTGAACCACAACATACGGTGGTAACAAAATTTTTTTTGCCTAGGTTCAACTATGATAAATCAAAAGTTAAAAAATACCAGCTTGCCCTAACAGCGACTCTTGGAAACATGTGGGTTGTTGATTCAATTGGGCATTTGGGGGTAGACGGGTTAGTTGACCTACTGCAATAGTGCGTGGGTGTTACAGCAAAGTCTATTTTTGGTAGCAAGCCTTCGGGAAGGAGTTGCAGAAAGAGACATTACCATAAACCTTGGTTTGACGTTGATTGCCATACATCGAAACGTGAGCTGAGGCTCTCGCTGAAAGCCAACCCCGACTCACACATCGTTAAACATTAGGAAAGTAAATTCAAAAAATTATTAAAAAGGAAAAGATTTCTCTGGGAAACTGCAAGAATTCAACATATGTGTGTGCTTGCTAAGGTGGATGCGCTTTCGTTTTGGAAAAAGTATCGACCAAGGGCACTCGTTGTGGACAAGATCAATGCAACTACGTTTTTGGAAGGCTTCCGCATGCTAGTTGACCAGTTTCTACAACCCATACAATTGCGAACTGATCACTCAGCTCAAATGACCAAACCTCCACCTAGCCACACCCTAAACATAAATATCACACTTGCTAAGCTGTTTTAGGCGCTGAAAAAACTACAAAGGAACAAGGTTGCCGGTTTGGATGGTATGGAAGCTAAGTTCATTTTGGATCCAAGAAAGTTGCTACACATGCCACTATTGACAACATTCAACTGCTTTTTAGCGGAAGGTTTTCCAAAAGCCTTTTCCATTGGGGTGGTCCACGCGCTCTTTAAAGGGGGCAATGCCTCCAAATTTGACAACTATAGGGGGATAACGGTTGGGCTTGTCCTAGCAAAGTTGTTCGTTATGATCCTTGACAAAAGGCTGAGCGAGTGGGCTAAACAACATGGGTTGCGTGCCAAGGGTCAAGTTGGGTTCGCAAAGATTATTGCATTACTGACCAACTCTTCATATTGTGAACTCTGATAGAACATAGCAAGGCAAAAAAGAAGTCACTCTATTGTTGCTTTGAGGACTTCAAAAAGGCGTTCAATACTGTGTCGTGTGAAGTGTTGTGGCAGGTGTTGGCTAGCCTTGGGGTGGAAGGATGCTTTTTGCGATGTTTACAGGCAATGTATGCCAAGGATACCATACACATCAACCACCCAAGCGAAGGTGTCACCTCCAGTTTCAGGTGCTAGCAAGGTGTGAAGCAAGGTTGTCCTCTTAGCCCCCTATTGTTTGGGCTATATTTGAATGCCCTAGAGGGGCGCTCAGACGACAGAAAATGCAATGCACTAGCCTTAGCAGATGTGCATGTACGGTTGTTGTATTTTGTAGATGACCTTGTTTTGACGTCGGAGTCAGAGGTGGGACTACAACAACAATTAGACGCATTCTAGTAGTTTTGTGTTGAACGTGGACTTACAGTGAACGTGAAAAAAACAAAAGTCATGGTGTTCAATTTTGCTGACCCATGCCAAAAGTTTGTGTTTGAAAGTGACATTATTGAACGTGTGCAAACCATCAAATACTTGGGGATCCTACTTAAGACCACCCCAAACCTGGATATTACAATGGAACATTTAACAGTTGCTAGTAGGCGCTCACTTATTTGCACTGAACCACTGTTGTGCGGAACTACGTATTATGGACGTTAAGTTATGTTGTGACCTCTTCAACACGTTGTGCGTTCCATAACAAGCTACGCCTATGAGGTTTGGGTGGATTCCAAGAAAATAGAGGCTATTGAAATAGTGTACTGAGGGTTCTTCAAGTCTCTACTTGGGGTACAAAAAACAACCAGCACGTCCATCGTGCTGGCAGAATTTGGCGAATTCCCCTTTGAACATTTTGCATGGGGACAAACATTGTCGTACTATAACCATGTGAGCATGGTCACTAAAAACCACATTTTGGGAAAGGCATGGGAAGCCCAGTTCATTATGCTTGTTACGGGAAAGAAATGTTGGGCTGGATTCGTGAAAAAATGGCTATTCCAAAATCAGCCCCAAAAGGTGGCAGGTTTTTTGATTTCGGCTTAATCACTGCTGGAAACAGCGCCTCAGCTTGTAGCGACTCGTGTGCTCCAGGTGGGGACTGCTCAACTGTTGCTGGGAACAGTTCTTGGGATAACGCACATACATCCAACCCATCTAGCAAGGGTAAAAGGTTGGGCAGAGAGCGAAATACTTTGTTGCAACGCGCACAACATACGAGTGGGAGCTCAAATGGCTAATCTGGCCACGTTACAGCTAGTGTAGCCGGTTGGTGGTAGATCTATGACAAGAGGCCTGATCACCCAGGAGGTTGGGGCCCCACCCCCTCCAGGTTTTCCCCACACAATGTTGAGTGTAAAAAAGGTGAAGGATAATATGTGACTGACTTTCATTGAAAATCTCTTTACCAACCGTGATATTGGGACCAGTGTGCAGACAAGATACTTACGTTTCAAAGGTATGTTGTACGAAAGCGAAAACTACTTGTGTGACATCAATTGTGTTCAACTATGAAAAGCTTTGGCCCGGTTTTGGTGTGGCAACATGTAGCTTGAGGCAATGTTAGGTGTGTGGAAGGGTGTGCCATATGTAGAGAGGCTTTGTCGAGGCTGCGACTTGGGGAAGGTAGAGGATGAAGAGCATTTGCTCCTTGTTTATCCAAATACACAGAAAGTTAGGGAACGCTTTTGTTTGACCTTGCCCCTCACCCACACGAGCACTCTGGCTGAACTCATGTAGACTACGAACATGGTCACCCTGGCCAAATTTGTGGCATGCTGCCAATATCAGAGGACAATCTATCCTCCATGATCTACCTTTCATCTAATGGACTCTTTGGTCCCAAACGGATGTAAAATTGTAAACAGTAGACATGTATCACTTTTTTTTGAAAGGGCAGGACCTACCTTTCAATCAGGTGTCCTTCTTTATTTGGTTGTACAAAACTAGTAATAAATGGTCTTATATCTTAAGCTTTGTGTATTTATTTTGTAGGTGGAATCCAACCCTGGTTCCAAGTTCCAACCAGATTGGGTTCCAAGTTCCAACCATATTGGGTTTAGGGTTTAGGGTTTGGCAAAACTATTGGAACTAAAAGGTTTTACAAATTTGAAGAATTGTTCCCAGAACCGCATCAAAGGTTCCCATCAGATATTTGAAAATAGTTGGGTTTTGTTCAAAAACCAATAACCATTGAACCATGGTTCCCAGAACCACATCAAAGGTTCGATTTGATTTTTTAAAATAATTGGGTTTTGAACAAAACCTATAACCAGACAACACCTGTGGTTCACTGTAGCTCTCCTTGGGAATGTTTGATTTCGAGATGAGATGTGATGCCCCGGTTGCCCCAAAAAAAAAAAAGAGTCATGATTGGGGGATGTCCCTAACATTATATTTGCCCATAGTTGTTGTTAATGCAATTAGTAAAAGAGTAATGCTGCATATTTTTCCCCCAATCTGCCCTTTGCCCCCATTTTTTAATTCACCTTTCTCATGTTTTATTCACCCATAACCTCCCATGTTATGAGTACCGAGGAGCATGGAACGTGCTGGTTAGCATGTACCAAGGGGTCTCATAACATGCCATGCAACGTGTGTATATACCCCCTAGCACCAATAAGATGCCCAAAACGTGTATAACATGTACCCAAAATGTGTCCACGAATGCCTAGATGAAGAGAGAGAAAAAATGCGGAAAAAGGGCAGACTGGGAGAAAAAAAATTGTGACTGCATTAATAAACATAGGCAAATGTAATGTTAGGGCAATGACATTTTGGTCTTTTTTTTTGGGTTACATTTAAATGTTTTTTCATTTAATAGATTTATGAACAACAAATAGATTTTTGCTATGGGCCATTACACATATGGGCTTTACTTAGGTCCAGCCAATTATACATTGAAAGATGTATAGATTCACTGATTTTTTCCCACATGAAAAAAAAGGGCGTGATTCATTCATGTGTTTTCTGCATCTTTGAACTTTGGAGCCTTTGAACTTTGAACAACAACACTTGGGTATAGATGTGCCTTACATGCAGAGTTTGTGGGCTAGGTCTGGCCCATTTTTTTGATGCCTCAAAAGTTTGTGTTGCCTTGTGTCAAAGACCAAATAATGGAGGAGATTGACAAGTGTGGTAAGCTAGCTGAAATTATGTTGAGATTCTAGGGTTTTTCTCAATTCAAATGGCCCCCAACCAAACATATCACCCCTCCCTACCTTTTTAGGTCATCTCATTTGTCCCACAGAAATATTTTGTAAGCAAGGAAGCCCCAAGCCAATAGGCATCCTCCTTGGGGGCACAAAATCCACATCCCCAAGTTTTGCTTAGTGGCTAATCCCATGACCCTAACTCCAAGTCAATCCAAAATCAAATTTGGGAAAAAAGGTATGTTGTTTGTCTTATAGTGCCCATATTTGTAGGAAAGGTTTGTCTTTTCTTGGCAATAGCTCTCATTTTTTGGGAGGGGAGGGATGCTTGATGATGGAGGAGGTTCAATGGCACCAACTCCACATTTTTTTAAATTTAAATAAGTGGATGAGCTTGTTGTGTAAGCCCCTTGGAGGAGGATGGAACTTTAACTATGATTTACTAGGTTAGGGATGCCCACAATTGATAATATGGATAATTAATTTATTCAGTTTTCTCAAATGGAATGCATAGAATGCCCAAAAGGTCCTTAGCATTTTATGGATGGGATCATCATTTTGTGGTCTTTTCAAGCATACAAATCTTGTATCTTTGGATTATTGAAGTAAAATTTTGTGAGTGTTTGAACTCTCTATGTTTATAACTAAATCCTTATGGGTGTTGATGACTCTTTAAAATAGGGCATGTAGTTTCATGCCAACTTAGTAGATCTGAGCACCATGGTGGTGGGTTGGAGTCATGAGTTGCTTGAAGTGTGTGGAATTTATGAGCACCATTAGTATGATATATGCGATTATAGTTTTAGAATAGTTAAGAAAATGGGTAACTAGATAAGTTTTCATCAACTTGATCAAACATGCAGTATTGTGAAACAACATTCAAATGAATGATCCAAGAAAATGTTACAAAGTGTTGAGAAAAGAAGTATGAAATTGACGTTTTTTGGAGATCAAATTTCATAACAAACTCTAGCTTGTCACAATTAGACATGAAATTTGGGATGTAATCCTATCTTGAGACTTGCAGAGATAAGAGGGTTTGTCAATGCAATATGTGGGTATAGACTACAGACATTGGTACCCGAAGTGAAGGGCTAGGTATGGTTCAACTAGAGTCAAGAGCATTACTAGTCAGCTAGGAACCATTTGCTTAATTGAGTTCTAGTGGAGGCCAGGAGTGTCCCAGTTTCAGTGAGCTTGTAACAGAATAATTTGTGAAGAAGAGCAAATAACCTCCGAACAAGGTCAAGACATTGATGGAGAAGCATTGTTCATGAAATGAAGATAACAAGCCAGAAATTATGACCATAATGGAAAGAGGAACACCATTAAAAGGGCTTGGAAAGTTGCACCAACAGTGAAGATTTGATCAATGGCTTCTTGATTGCCACTGAAGATTTGCAATCAAACATTTGCAAATCTTATGCTATGCAAGCTACAAACACAAAGATTTTATCAATGGATTCTTGGTTGCCACAAAAGATTTGCAATCAAACATTTGCAAATCTTATGCCACACAATCTACAAACATACTGACAATGAAAAGGAGACCCAAAGTGGATGAAACTCAAAGCTTGGTCTCCTAATTATTGCTGCTTCATACTTTATTCTAACTATTTGAAGTTATCATGGTAGCTATAGATCTGGTGATGTTTGAATATTCGAGTTCATAGACCATGTTAAGGGACAACCCACCAAAAAAAAAAAAAAAAAAAAAAAAAAAAAAAAATAAAAGGGATCAGGGGAAAAGAAAAAAGGAAAGATGAAA
>Ga0116231_10007747_pt1 | contig 19373 bp, 14 predicted proteins | sample S1TSphgellanicum_2_FD_89695 | JGI IMG/M metagenome (GOLD analysis project Ga0116231, IMG submission 89695) | Host-associated microbial communities from peat moss isolated from Minnesota, USA - S1T2_Fd - Sphagnum magellanicum MG | ecosystem: Host-associated > Plants > Peat moss > Unclassified...
CCCCCCCGCCCCCCCCCCCCAACCCCCCCAATACTAGAAAAATGTTCCGAAAATAACACCTACATGCTTAATGCTAGCCCCTTGCACTATTTCATCCCACCCTAATTTTTTTATTATTAAAAAAGTATACCTGAAAAAATAATTCAAACTAGCAACATGTTTAGCCCCAATAAAATAATTTTAAAAAATAAACATTAAAAAAAATTAATGTTAAAAAATTGAAGATCAAGACTAGATTAATATGGGATTTGGGACCAATTCTACTTGTGGGTTGAATTCGATGCAAAAGCTAGTTCCTAATTCCAATTTGCATCTAATTTTGATTCCGATTTGGTTTCTTTTTGATAAATTTAAAGTAGGCACTCTGAATATTCAATCATCAATCAAAGAACTGAAATCAAAACTTGCCAAAAATTGAAACTTCACAACATTTATTTGTTTTAATTTATTTTAAAACAAACCTTGTTGCAAGGAATCAAGCTTCTCACAATTATTTTTTTGGTTTAAAAATTAAAAAAAAAAACAAGTTGTGAAGATGTCAACTTTTCACAACAAAATAAAACAAAGCAAAAATGGCTAAAGGCAAATTCTATTGAATTCAATGTGATTACAAAATAAAGCGATTTTGTGTGTGTGTGTGTGTGTGTGTGACAATGCAATTCTTTTGCAAAGTGTTATGCATTTACATGTTATTAATATATCATAAAATTAAAAATATATTAAAATTGTAACTAGATTTAAATTTTTAACATCAATAAAAAGATATTTACTTTTAAAAATTATAACATATGTAAACCAATTTTATAATTATGAACTTTTGAAAATGAAAAATGTGAACAATGTTTTTATGCATGTTTTTATATACATGAATTTTTTGTATGATCACTATTTTGGATATTTTTATTAAGATTTAACATACAAATATTATAACAAAAGGAACATAAATGTAATTTTTTTGTTAAAAAATTATTTTTAAAAAAATTTATGGACATTTGAATAATTTTAAATGGGTCATATTTTGAGAAATTAATATCATAATCAATTTTTAATTTTAAAAAACATGCATATCATAGAATTGTATATTTGGTCTTATCTTCATATGGATTATTTTAATTCATTAATCATAATAGGGTAAAAATAGGATAAATGGAAATATTTTGAGATGTAACCATTATTTCATTTCTATTGTAATAAATGGTCACTTAAGTTAATGTTGAAATTTTTGAATGAACTTGTACAACAATATGTTTATATATTTTGGAAACATTTAAAGTTATTTGAAATGAATTTAATGAATATGGAGTACTCAGACACATTTTTAAAAAAATGTAACAATTGATTTTAATTTTTTAATTTTTTAAAAGAATCTTGAAATGGTTCAAAAACAACATTTTAATGGGAATGTTTTAATACATGTCTTTATATTCAATATAATGTAACATCTTTTTGAATCATAAAACTTAAAACAATTTAAAAGTTGACTTGTTAATCATTATTTTAAACATATTATATGAAATATTATTTAAAACTCAATCCTCATTAACTCAAATTATTTTATTTCACATAATCCTGACTTAGCATTGGGTTTTTAATTTAATTTTTAATTTTTGTGTTAAAATATGAATTATTTGAAATGTTTTATTCATAAAAAATGAGTCACCTTAACTTGCAATCATCATTCATCCTTGCCCTCATACATGAAGAACAATGTTGATGATGAGCTTTATCATCTCCACAACGAGAATAAGAAAAAAAAAGGGTTCGACAATGAACTCCAAGCTCATTATTGTTCTTATAAAAATAATTTTAAAAAAATCAAAGAAATAAAGGGGTGACAACGAGGTTTGCAAAGTTTGCTCCCACCCTTGCAAACCAAGAAGACAACTAGGGTGCAATTGCCAAAAAAAACAAAACAAAAATAGAAGGATGTTGATGAATTCCTTAGAGTTGACCCCGACCTTGCAAACCAAGACAGCAAGGAGGATGGTCACAACCTTGGATCTTGTCACCACCTTAACAACAACAATAATGAAATAATAAAAAACAAAGGGGTGAGCAAGAAGAAGACACTTGAAGAAAGAAAGAAAAGTTTATTGGTGGAGTTTGACAATGTTGGGAGTGAGGTCCTTTGGCATTTCTACGGTCTTCAAAAACAAAAAAAAGAGAAGCTTTTAAAAGTTTTTGAAGTTTTGTAGAAAAGAGTGTTGTATAATAAGATGATAAAAAACACAAGAAGTAGGAAAATGATCCAAAAAACTAACATGACAATGTGTTGTAAGTGAGGAACTCACCTGAAACAAAGGAGGTGGTGATGCAAGTGGAGCTTGGTGATGAAGGGATCTCCTAAGCTCTTTTGTGATGGCTTCAAATGATGTGCAATGTTTGCATCAACCCTAAACCCAAAATAATGGACAAAATCAAAATGTGGTGTGGGAGAGAGAGAGATGGGGGGAGGGGGAAGATGGGAGGATTAAAAAAAGTGATAGGTAGATAAAAAAAGAGGGAGGTAAGTAGAAGAACATGAGGTACAAAGGTAGGTAGGTAGGGCACAAAAATCTTGGGAAACTCTTTTTTTTTTTTTTTTTGAAACCTCACCTACCAATCTCAATATTAAATATATTCTTGCCTCATTCTAGTTGCAAAAGTAAGCCTTGGACCAGCCCTAATACCGGAACTAGGCTAGTTTGGAAATCTAAAAAAATCCAATACTAGAACCAACTTCCAAGTGATATCAAAGTAAAATTTAAAAACCAATATACTAATATCAGCCCAAGGCTTTTTTTCCCTTAAATTTTGTGGTTTCCAAAGTTTGGCAATTTGTTCAGTTTATAAACCAAATTAGTCAAAATTACACCCAAAAAACCAATTTTCTTTTAAAACACTTCAAAAAAAAATTTTCCCACAAGTGGCAAAAATTCACCACAAGAAAAACCTAACCAAGGTAGTAAGATTTTTTTTTGAAAATCCAATATTAGTACTAGCTGGTATGTTCAAAAGTTAATTACCCCCACTAATTTAAGTTTTAAACACATGATATTAATTTTGATTTATTCTTCAATCACAAACTCCAATTCAATCTCTATGGGGTTCAATTTCTTCTTTTTGGGAAAAAACAAAAAGAAAATGTTAGCCTCTTAATAAAAGAGCTATTTCATTGACAAATTTATTTACCTCTCCAGAATAATTGTCCATTAAACTGATTATTCCCTTGTAATTTAGGGATATTTTGTGGCTTCATTTAAAAACCCATAAGGGTTTGGTTGTAGGGGTATATGTTACTTGCTCATACATTCAACACCGGAAATGCGTATGTTCTCATTCATTATTCATTCATTCAATCAATGGGACATACCTATATATGTTCAACCAATGGGAGAAAACTTGGTCCCATCTAGTGGAGATTTCATGTTCTCATCCATTGAACGGATGAGACTTTCATGCTTCTTGACCAATTTGAGTTTCCTTAGTAAAAAACTTGTTCATCTACCTAATAGTCAATGGAGACTTTTGATAACCATTTTTGTGCAACAATTTATTTTTTTCCGAAACCTTCGCAAACTTGATGATCACCCCTTTTTTTTTTGGTGTGCAATTTCAATTATTGTAAAAAATTTGTTGCCAATCCAATGATTTTTTGAAATTTTTTTTGTCAAAAATATATTTTTTGAAAAATCTTTAGAAACCTCCAAATGTCTATACATGGTTCTAGTAGGTAGGAAAAAATATATGAGGATATTAAAGTTTTTTTCTCTTTCATATTTTAATAGATAAATTTGGCTAAAGCAGCCTATGGATGATCTACAACAATTTGGTCTACATCACAAAATTGAAAATAATAATAATGATGATAATAACAATTCCCCAAGGTAGGTATAGTAGTAAAGCCTTCTTTTACTGGCGAAATTTCGCCAAAAAATGAAATTTAAAATTTAAAAAATATGAAAATGAAACAATTTTCAAGGGTATCAATTGCCAAAAGTGAGGGAAAAATTAGTAAAAGTTGCAAAGATTTCTATATTTGGTTTCAAGTGTGTAGCCATAGATATAGAAGATTGATTAAAAATTCCTGATTAATATCTCATTTCTATAGCCAGATTTGACTAAATCTTCCTAAGGGATTATAGAGTTTTTTTTCTACATCTTCTTATGTATGACCACCACTTAATCTATATTTTAAAATTCCTTTAAAAAAACAGAGGTATACCACCCTTTCACAAAAATTACATTGTATTTAGAAATGCTGAAATTTTCAAAAAATAAATTTTCTCAAAAAATAATCTTTTTTGGGAAGGAAAAGGAAAGAATCTTTCGGAACGGCACAGGAATATTCCATTTTGCCCGAAATGGGATTTAAAAAATTTTATTGATTATTTGGCAGACATGTGCTGAAACTGCCCCTATTTAAGCACGTTTAGAAGTTTTTTTTTTTCCAAAGAGTCCAAATAGGTAGGCAGCCGTTTTTCCTACTCCCCCAAAAACAGGTCCCCGGGCACCCTCCCCAAAAAGGGGAGTGTGGGGGGAGGGGGGAAAAGAAAAAACAGTGTAAAACAGAGCCCCTTTGTAAACCATCGTTTTTTCTTTTGCACTTTCTTTGAATTTCTTTGCCATTTTCGTTGCTGCGAGAGGGAGTTTAGAGTGTGCTGCGAGCGATGGCGGCCACCTGCGCGAGCGTTTCCCTCCTCAACGGCGCCGTGGCTTTTCCGCCGCATCCATCCTCCGTCGCGATTTCTCAGGTATCTCTAGTGTCACTGAATTCGCAACGCTTGCAATGCGATTCTATTCCTGAGAATTTCAACTGCAATAATAAGGAGGAATTCTTCAAAGGCTTTTCCAGCTCTCCTTCGTCGTCGTCGTCGTCATCGTCTTCTTCGTTTTCTTCTTCTTCTCTATGCGGCTCGACAAGGTTACCCCTGTTTTTTCCCCAGCGATGCAAGGAGAGACGACTTCCGCTGGCGCAAGTAAGCAAGCCATTCTTCCTTCTGTCTTCTTCTTCGTGACTTCTCGTCATGTATATTCCTGCTACAAAAAGGGCGAGTGTGTTGTTTCCGAAAGAATTTCTGTTTCTAAGTGCACATTTTGCAAAATAGAGGATGCAAAAAATTGACGATTCCAGGGTTCTCTTTTTGTGTCTAATCGTTAAATCGGAGTTTTTTTAAAATTCGATTCCATAGTGTTTACCAGTTGTAGCGCAGTACAGGGGCGTATTACGGTTTGAGGTGCTGCTGAAGTCAAGCCTCTGAAGGTTGGAATTGCTATTGGTTTTTTTCATTCTTGAAACTGGGCTATTATTATTGTGCAGTTCGATGTGAAAGCCTTGGCAGGAAAGCAGACACTGAGGATCATGATTTCTGGAGCACCTGCATCTGGAAAGGGGACGCAATGTGAGCTTATCACAGCCAAGGTGTTTTTTCTCAATTCCTTCCTCTGTGATGAAAGTGCTGCAAGTATCTCTGAATTCCTAAATTGAAACTTGATTGATTGTTGGAGTAATGTCTTAAAATGAGTCAGTTCACATAATTGTTTCTCAAATTCTTGTCTGCAAGTGTTTGTTTTTGAAACCCTAATGCACTTCTCAAATGCTTGTACCCCTTTGCCAAGAATCTGAATTTGTGCTGAATCATCACTCTGTGCATGATGATGACACAGTATGGATTGACACATATTTCAGCTGGAGACTTGTTGCGAGCAGAGGTAGCCACAGGCACTGATGATGGGAAGAAGGCTCAAGAATACATGCAGAAAGGCATGCTTGTTCCAAATGAGATAGTCGTTACGGTATGTATGTACCCAAGCTGTCTTTGTTCTTATTTAGGATCAAGTTGTCATGGCCACAATTGCCCTTTGATTTTCAGTCTCCCTCCCTTTATTCATCTTTGCAAACTGAACCATCTTTGTGATACCTCTGAAGATACTGGCTATTGTTTTGTTCTGCTGCTGGAAATTTGTTGTTTGGACTTCAAGCACCAAGACTGCCATAGAAAATGAACAAAGCTTTCAGTTTTTTAAGATTATTTCCTGTATTGCAACATCCAGGATCTAAATACTTGTAGTGCTGACTGTTGTGAGATGCTGTGGGTAAATGCTGCAGATGGTGAAGAACAAATTGCTGGAGGCAGTTGATCAATCTGGTGGGTGGCTGTTGGATGGATATCCACGAAGCTTGTCACAGTCAATGGCACTTGATGCTCTTGACATCAGGCCCCAGCTTTTCATCCTTCTAGATGTGAGTTTCTAGATTTGGAATAAGTGTTTCATGAACATGTCACAGACAACTTGCTGATCAAGAAAAGATTTGTTGTAAACTCCTATTCTGAAGCTCAACATTGTCTACTGGACATTAAGAGCTTCTGTGCTTAGCCACCGACCCAGTGGTTCATGTGCATTTCATTTCCTTGTGTCTTGTCTTGCATGTGCTGATTGACAGTAATATTGCTATCAGGTGCCAGATGAGATATTGGTGCAAAGATCAGTTGGACGGAGGTATGATCCTGTCACTGGGAAAATTTACCACCTTACGTATGCTCCTCCAGAGACTCCTGAGATTGCAGCACGACTCACTCAGCGCCTTGATGACACAGAAGAAAAGGTCAGTTGCAGAATATGAAGTTCCATTGACCACATTAAAAAGAAAGAAGTGCTCACAGATTCTGACACAAATAGAATCTGCCACATGGACTATTGCTGGACATGGCAGCAGGGTTTCTGGGAAATGAAATATCATAATTAAAGTCTCATTCTAGTACTGACATCACAAACCACAACCCAGTCCACTTTGTGATGTCTCTTCTGAACTGTATCTGACTTTTAACCTAAAACTGTGGGCTCATGTCACCACTTTTATGGGGACTCGCACATCTTCTGATCTTGTCTCATGAACCTCAACAGGTGAAATTACGGCTGCAGACTCACAGAGCAAATGTTGCAGCAGTGATTGAATCTTACAAGGATGTTATCAAGCATGTGAGTTTGTCTTATCAAAATCTGTCTTTCCTTGCATGTGGTTACTGTTCAGGTGGAGGTTTTCTACAAATCATTCTCTTCTATTTATTGCAAAGCTGTGCATACAGACAATCAACTGTGTTGTTGTTCTGGGCAGGTGGATGGTAACCGACCTAAAGCAGAAGTGTTTGCTGAGATTGAAAAGCTCATCTCAGAGCTTCAAGAGGGGGTAACTGAGGAGGTCAGTGCTCCAATTGGTGCAAGGAGTTAATAATAGCTGGTTATTTGTACTACCATTTAAATAGCAGTCATTCATTCTTGTTCTAGGCTGCCTGCTCAGTCACAGTATAAATAAATAGGGAGAAATGAGGGGAAGAAAGATATGAAAGAGTGATCTTCTTCGCTTCAATAAATTTTGGGACTTACTGAGCCTTCATGAGCAGTAAATCAGAAGCTAGCCATATAACATGGAGCAGTGGGCATAGAATATCCCTATGTTAATGGGCCTGTCAATTTGGAAGTTGAGCAAACTGGCTTTGAAGGTTTGAGTCATTTCTGGTGAGAGAATGTCTGCACACACTGGGGAAAGGAATGGGTGTAGGAGTATTGTTTCTAGGATGGGAGCTGTTGTACACTAGCTCCACCACCACCAGAGTTTTCTCCCATTTGGGTAACATATTTTCATCAAGATCTTGTCTTCATATTGTGCATAGCTCGGGGATAAGTTTATTTAGGTGAGTCATGAAGACCAAGGTAAGCCAAGTTCTGGGAACCTGAATTCTCATTAGAGTAGCTACTAAGAAAGGCATAGAAAGTTGGACTCAAATTTCAGGGCTACGAGGTATCTATCGATGAGGGGAAGTCTCTGAGCTAGCAGTGGGATACACTGTCTTTTCCATGTTGGTAAAGAGGTACTCTTTGCCTTACTTGAGGTTGTTTTGCTTGCAATTTGATGATGACTACTGCTTGGGACTTGGCTGTACAACTTTGATTGTTTGTGTGCTTTTGAAGGACGAGACATATCTTTGTGGGTATTGAAGACTGGTCATTAATGGTTTTGGTGCAATGATGAAGATAACCGATGGTTTTAAGAACTAGTAGTACGTGCAGAGCTGCTTGTTTTGTCATCTGATCACTCCTGCTTTTCAATGATTGTATGAATTTTTGCATTTTGTGAAGTTGAACACAATTTTGGCATGAATGAATTATTAACTTACTAGGCATGTGTCTTGTGCAAGCAGGAGTTCCATGAAACAAAAACAAGTACATACAAACAAGTATTTACATAAAATAAATACAAGTACACAAAAGTATTACCAGTGTTAGCAGGGTATCAAAATTTGGCCAAGTCTGAACTCTGAACCAGGGCATGCACTCGGGTATGGGGTGCCCTCACCACTCGGCCTTGGTCAATATACCTTACCTGGGCAGGCTTTATGTTTTGCCAAGTCCATGAAATGCACCAGTGGATTGGGCATCTTGCATCACACACCACTGCAAGGCACCTCAGAAGATCACTTCCATTTTATTCCAAACATTGTGCAAAAAATATAGGGTGCAACTTATTGAAATAAAATAAAATGAAAATTTTATTTACTTAAATGTAAATAGGTTTTTTACAATTCATTATGAGAATATATTTATAATATATTTAACTAAAATTTACAAGCAGTGATCTCCTTGGGCAAGGCATTAAGCTTTAGGGTTAGAACATTTAAATTAAAATATTGCAAAATTTAAGTGAGCCTAATTTGGTTTAGAGTTGATGTGAGAGTGGTTGGTTTGCAACTTTTTGCAATCATGATGGAGAATCAAAATTGCCCTCAAGGTATTCCACTCTTCATGTCATTCAAAGCTTTTACATTGTTGTTCAAGTAAGCTTTAAGCTCTTTTGTTGCATATTGTACCATTTTAAACCAATGCATAAGGGTCTTATATATTTTGGTTTCCATTGCATCATCTGTTCAAGATTCAAGCACAAGTGAAGCACAAGAATTTATGTTTTGGTTTCAATTATCACATTCATTGACATTTCAATTTCAATTGTCACGTTCAAGTGCTTTGTGCTTTGTTATGTTCATCATTCAATTTACATCGTCAATAGTTGTGCTGAACTACTTTCCCAATTTCCGTTGTTGATGGTTATGCTCCAGTGCTCTTCCGATTTCCATCCTCAACAAGTGTTCTATTGTTTTGGTTGTTGATATGTTGTAAAAGAGTTTTTTTGTTGTTGTTAAAAAAAAATTCATTGTTACAAAACTTCTTCTTCACCTTCCTTAATTTAAGGTTTAAGGTGTCTTTTGCTCTACAATTTTCAGGGTTTATTTTTCATTGTCAATTTATAATGAATGTAAACAATCAATATTTTTTTTATGAATGGAGTGATAAAAGATGGGGAGGGATTTTTTAAAATTTATAACTAATTATGGTGTTGGCATTAGTGAAGCCTAGAGGGTAGGGAGTGGTGGTGGTGGGCTTGGATTTTAAACAGATTCTATTCAAATAGCTATTGATAGAGACGTCAATGAAAATGACTTCAAGATTCTTAAAGCTGAGTGCAGTAAGAATAGATGTTTGTTTAACTAAAATTCAACCAAAAGCTTGGATGACATGGCAAAAATTAATAATTATGTGAGCATTTTTCAAATTTAATGACCTTATTACTATTTTGGATGATTGTAAGTTTCAAGGAATGAGATGCATTTTATGCCACAATGTATAGCAAGAAAAGGTAGGTCAAAGTTCTACCCAAAGTAAAAAAACTTGGTTATGTATAACAAAGACCGTGGCACAACTACCATGAATCATCATGTTGTTTCAAAACATTTTGCAACTCTAAAATTGTACCAAATATGACACTTTAGTGATGGCATACAATCTCATGTTTATCAAACTATTTAGAAAACAGAGAACCCAAACACAACCTCCATTGTTGATTTTTGTAGTAGTGGAACTTCATACAAAAAAATAGACCCTATTCAAGAATAGTTATTTGAGGATCTAGTATTCACACCATAAAGGGCTATCGTCCATTGAGCTCCATTGAAAACATCTAAAGACTTATCCTTCATTAGTGCAATTGTGTTGTGTTTCCTAGTAGATGACAATTCACTAGTGAAATTATCCAAATGATAGTCAACAAAACCATCAAATGGTATCTACTTCTTGTCCTTGTAGAAGCAATCACAATTATTACCACTTTCGACTTGTGGACGTCTTGAGGAAGCTTTGACACTTTTGCACTTCTTGCAAATAACATCAACAAAAAGTGGGAAACATGTCATATTATGGTTGGGATTTTTGAAGTTCATGAAACGTCAAAGGCCACCATGGTTGTGCAATTGAAAGACTTGCTTTGCTAGACAAGGTCATAACACAAGTTTAAAATGAAGGTGTCATCTTAAGCACCTTCATTGCGACTTTAATGAACATTGTGTCTTGTGTTCCATTATAATTGCCATAACCGTATGTTGTCATTTGTTACGGGCATGCCATAACAAAATATTGTCAATATGTTACTAATGACCTTTAAGGTATGTGGTGAAATGTGGGAGGTTTCTTTTAAGGATGCTTGGTCTTTTTTGCAAAGACTATTATTTGGATTTTAAAAAGTGGGTTAAGAGTTTAGAGATTAAAGTTAAATTTTTTTGTTGGCTTTGGTTTTTTTGTTTTTTGTTTAGGGTTTTCATTTAGGTTTTTTAAAAAAAATTGTTGACTCTACATTAGAGATTTTGATGATAAATTGATGCATCTTGAACATCACATGAAGGCTAAAGTTATTACTGTGTTGATGTCATTGCATCATCATTTCAATCTTGTGCTACTTACAATGCGTTGATTCTTATGCTTGACATGTGATTTAAAAATCTATAACACATCCAAAATTATGTGAGCCTTGATTTGGCCATGCAAGTTGTTGTAGAGTACAATTGTGAGATTCTTATGCCACTTACCAAGGCTGGACACAATTATTTTACTTCGATATGGAACAAGGGTCATCTATGCATCAGCTCCAAAACAAAACCACTACAAATAATAATAAAACATATAATAAAACAAAACAACAACAAATCATACTTTACAAATACTCCTTCAATTTAGACCCAAAGAAAACAAAACTGGGCTAGTGAAACCTACAATATAACAAAACAAAAACACATTCTTCTCATCACCTTGTTTCAAAATAGAAACAAACTAAAAACAAACCACAATTGTTTTTTATCACCTTCTCTCAAAACAGAAAGAGACCACAAACAGAGTACAAACAGAATTACTACACACGGGTTACAACAAAAGTCTTTTAACTTTCATACCCGAGCATCTTTGTAAAAACAAGGATTTCACAACACTACACAAACAGCTTAAGAAAGATTGGTTGTATTAAAGCCAAGGACCTACGTGAAGAGTATAAATTAAGGTACATTGTACACCCACATTAGGGTTTACAGTACCAACCACATGGCAAAACTATACCCCTAATTTGGGAGTTTGTGTCAATAGGATTTTCCTAATAAGAAAAATACAAAAGCACAAACTCACCTATAATTTGTACTTAGTTCAAACAAATCCAAGGTTGATAATATCTGTATGGAATATAGTTATACTTTTTTGGAAAATTCACAGCAAACAAAACAACAAAATCTTACATCAACAGTCCAGCAAAAAAATATGCAACAAAATCCTACATATTAGATATAGCAACTTTGGATTTGTTGGAAAAAAAAAAACTGCTACCTTCTATCCAAAGTCACGAGAAACTAAATCCTTGTACCCAAATTTGAGTCATTGGATCAGAAACTCAAATCTTGTTGAAGAGACACAGAGAAGGAAGCCAAAGATTGCAGAAGAGCTGGTAACATAGAAACAGCAGAGGAGGCTTAGAAAAGACAAAAACAACCTTATCAATCAATTGAACCAATCACAGGGACAACGACAGGGACAGGGATTTCAAGGGCCTAATAAAATCTCTAAAGAATGGTCTCTTTATTGTCTCCAGGGTCAAGAAAGACCGAGTCCTAAAACAGAGAAAGAAGAGACAGATTCTTCTCTGCATTTTGCAAGGTGGAATTTCAGAACTCAGTAATAGAGAAAGCAATCGACAGAGGAAGGACAGCCTGACATGGATCGTCAACACACAATTTTCTTACATGCAGAAGGTACACCTGCCTCAAAGAATCTTCTCATAGATTAACATTGAAATTGTGTCCAAATGAGTCAGTAGGAGGACATCTAAGGAATAATTTCTAACTCCAAACCTACTCTTCCAACCATTCTACAAAGGATTGCCATGTAATTGTATCAAGCCAACATGAGTAGCTTTTCCAGTCCACAAGACTATTGTCTGTTGCATTTTTAAACTCACATTGTAGATTCCAATTTCCATGGCCTTAAAGGCATGAAGGAATTGTCACTGGACACAATAATGTATAAGGTTACTTGAATGCAACATGAAATCTTAGCCAGAATCAGTTTGTTGCGTTGTTTCTATGATACTGAGCTGCATCCTGTGTTTATTTCTGGACAGGTGTCTTCTTGTTTGCAGCAGAGAGGGCTTTGAGAACTTCTCTCAGCCCATCAATCTTGGTCCAAACATCAAGACCATAGAACATTCGAATGAGCGCACCCTGAAACTCAAAGGCATTGTCTGCAACTGGATACTGCATCAAAAGTGATAATTACAAGAGTGTCAAAGAGAAGGACTACATGACATGAAAATAGATTTCTGTTGCATTTCCTGAAACAACAGCAAAGACTCAGCTACAACTCAGTTCTTCAGACTGAAGCTGGGGTTGAGAGTGTAAGCAGTGAAAACTGGGAAAGGAGATCTCTTAAAAGTTAGATTTAGTACCTGCAACAGCTTTGGAATTACAGTCCGAATGAAAGGCCATCTGTCTTCAGTAACTGCCTTTACCAAGCAACAACCACGAAGCCCTTCTATGCCAGCAAATCGGTCAAATCCGCTATGCTTCACCCCTCCAAAGGGAAGTGCCTGCACAACAGCAACATCCACATCCACTAGTGCCAAATTTCACAGTACAAGCATACAACTTCTTGACAGTTGAAAAACAGAAGGATCTTATCAGCTAATGCATGTGAAGCGTTGTATGTGTAAGGTAAGAACCAAGAACAGGGCTGTTCTAGGAATAAGGGCCCTGCATGAGGCCGGAGCCAAGCACAGCACAGTTATGAGGACCCTTATGCTTAAGGTGCCATCATCTGTTGAGGCAGAAATTTACTGAAGGTAAGGTGCCCTCCACATACACCAGAAAAATTCTACCAATTCTTCACAATAGAACTCCTACAGACAACAGGAATCAGTCATCCTTTGCATGTTTCAGGACATGATGCTCTCCTTACAGTTGAAGGAACCTGCTGAACAGCTTGTCAAGTACTGGAAATGAGTAGCAGGACCTGTAGACAGCCATTTGCTGAGAGACTATCACATACCTCTTGGGCATTATAGAGGAAAGCAGTAGAGCAAGACTACCACAGAGCCAGAACCTGGGCCCTTCCTTACCTGGGACATGTATGTAGTAGCAAAGTCATTGATTGTTGCCATTCCACAGTAGATTTTAGAGGCAATAGCATTAGCTCGTCTCTTGTCTTTCGAGAAAACAGCACAGCCAAGCCCAAAATTGCAATCATTGGCCAAATCAACAGCCTCTTGGTCAGTCTGAAACTTCATTATTGAAATGATTGGGCCAAATACCTGCACACAAAATAATAGTACATGGATAATTATATGCCTTGTATTTAGCACAAGATTTTGCATGCAGACGTTAAGCAGGTCACTGCATGCCAAAGCTTACTCCCATTTGCAAAGAGACTTTGGGAGTTGGATGGCATGTAGACACACATACCGACCTACCTTGGGGAATGTCACCAAACCTTAAAAACAGGAACATGGATTAGTGAGGTTTTGATCACAAGTAGCACAACAAGATTACAGGGAAACTGGGTGACAGAGAAAGAGAATTGCACCTCTTCTTGCATGATACGCATTGAGTGGTTGACATTGATAAGCACTGTAGGTGGAAAGAATTGGCCTACAAGTTCCTCACCATTCTTCCCCATAGAATGAATCCCACAAACAGCACACTCTGCCCCATCCTCTAAAGCCTCATCAACCAATGAACGAAGCTTTTCTACATGCTCTGACATACAGATAGCGCCCATATCAGACTGCCGTTCCAGTGGTAAGCCCTGTCGACACAGTTCTCACCAACAGTTCCATCAGATGAAGGATACATGCACCTGATCAGGTGAAATTGCTCCTTTAATCACAGAGCTTAGACTCTACAGTTATCTTTAGGAATAATGTTAGAAAGAACATCCAGAGATGATTTGCAAAAATAGTCTCTTGATAGGGGAAGAACATGTAGATGAAAGTTCTGTTGTTCAATTAAGGAATATCATTCCCCTCTGAGGCCAGTGAAGGACCATGATCAAATGTGGTACAGCTGGTACCAATCAGAGGAGAATCAAACGAGGTCTCTATGGAAAGAAAAAAGGTTTTAGGCTCCCAAAGAGAGCCATGATGGTAATGGGAGCAAGACCTGAGTGAAATTCGATGGACATTCCATCTCAGTGAAGACGCACATAGTTGTGAAAATAAGACCTCGTTTGTTTGCACACATTAAAAGAAAGATGCAAATTGAACCCTGTTAAAGGTTGTTTGATGACTATAAGCAGTCATTTTACAGATAGCAACTGATGAAATTCTACAGGACCCAAGAAAGAAGAGAGTTAGCAAAACTTACCATTCGTACAGATTTAACAATGGAGCTGACTTCTTTCACAAATTTCTCATACACAGGTTCTTGCACATAGAAACGCTCAGCCCCTGCACAGTTCTGTCCACTGGACTGTAATGCACCCCTGACTGCTATGGGCGCAACCTGCAGACAACAATCACTACACAATGTAAGCCCATGACTGGTTACTGGAGAACCGACAGATATGCATGACAACATTTCTTATGTTGATCTCAACCCATTCATTAAGCTGGCAGATATAATAATAAATTTAGTTCCAACTGAATGCAGATGAGACATGATGATGGGAGAGGATTTGCCTCAGTGACATCTGCATCATCACAAACAATGAAGGCATCTTTGCCACCAAGCTCCAAAACAACAGGAGTCAATGTCCTTGATGCAGCTTCCATCACCTAAAAAACCAAGAACCAATTCAAGCTTGAGTTCAGTACTCCCGAGTAGATTGTGAACATTAGATAGATTCAACCTGCATCAATTCAGCATGTATCTTCCCTCTCAAAGAGAAGTATCAACAAGGAGTAAAGTGAGCTAACTGCATGCCAACAAGCTCACACAAGAAAAACCTCCACGTCCCTGGATCCAGACACACATGGAAAGCATGTACTTCTCAAGGATAAGGTCCAAAGTCAAAGGAACATTCAACTGTGAGGTTATCAAAGAATGACATCCAAATACTGCACCTTCCGACCCACACCAGTAGACCCAACAAATATGACTTTGTCAACAGAGGTCACCAAAGCTTCCCCCGTCTCAGCAAACCTGCCACCATGAACATAGGCAAATAGGTTGATATTTATCTTCAAGAGTAGAAGTTCTACTAGACAACCCCAGATCCGACAAGGATACTCATGCTGTAGCTCTTGGACTCTGGGTCTGCACTTTCATACTGCTATTAAGATCATCCTACTGTTTTTGGAAATCAATATGAGGACTGTCAAAAGGGATTCAAGCATCAGATGCCATACATGACAGGTGACACAAAGTTCAAAAGACTGCTGTGTTTGCTGTAGCTTCACTTACCCAGTGACAATGTGAACTAGATCTGGGGAAGCTCCAGCTGCAATTAATGCAGAATGAATGATGCGCAGGTAAAAGCAGCCAGACCAAGTTGCATGCTCTGATACCTTTTCAGAGTCACAAACACAGCATATACATGAGATTCTCAAACTGTGTCTAGATGTAGAATTCCCAGAGACAGAGCAAATTGCAAAAAAGATCTTTTTTTAACACCTCCAAAGTATAGGCAAGATAGAACACAAAATGCACAGGCATATCTGCTTCTTTCTTAGATGTACCTTAATTACAATAGCATTCCCGGAAAAAATAGCTGCTAGCATGGGGTTGAAAATGTTGTGGAAGGGATAGTTCCAGGGGACAATTGCCCCAATTACCCCTAAGGGGTGATACTCCACCCTGTTTGACTTGTGTAGCAGAACTGTTCCTGCAGACCTGCCCATGCACCCATGTTCAACTGCAAATGCAGTAAGATGCTCTCAACACTGGTTCACCCTCCAATCTATGCTATGCTACCAACCACCTATTGAAACTGATTGGAGTGATAAGCATTCTGTTCTACACCTCCTTCTAGGTAACAAGGGGCGGCGCCACAACTGCATCAGAAGGAAGGTTTTGATCAAACAGCCCACATCTCCTCAAGTTCATCCAGCCTCTGACATTTCAAAGAGAAAAAGAGTAACAACTGAACTTCAGCAGAGTTAGGAGAAGCACCTATATTCTGGTTTGAGCCAGCGCTCCCCCTCCTTGAGTAGCCAGTTGATCTTCTCACATGTTGTCAAGATCTCACCTAGGGCTGCATCTACCATGGTTTTCCCTGAATCTCTGGCCGACACCCTTTCCAAGACAAACCCGAACATACTGTTATTCAAGGACAACTGTCATGCATAACAAATGAAGGTCCAAATAACCTGGCTTGGAGGCTAATCAAGAATTTGCATTTGTTTAAAAAACCAAGAGTTTATGAACAGTCTTTGGTTCAAGAGGGCATTCACAATCTCCTTCCCTCTCACAAAAAGATTGTCTTTATACTTAGAGAGAATTATTACATATGTACAATTTCAGTCAAACTGACAAGAATTGAGAGATGACCCGATAATTATGGATATTTCAGATCTGACAATCTAAGAGTAACAAATCAGCAACCATGAAAAAGAGGAAACCCAACCCAAAAGAAAAGAGAGAACAAGACCAAACAGAAAACTGAGGAGCAGTTCAAATGACAGTAACATTTGTACACAAGTTCAGGGACCTTCAACAGCAACATGCATGGCATTGACTCCCTACCATGGCATCCCAGTGACTCCATCAGCTCCCCAGATGGATGGAGGTCAATGTCTAACTGATGTACTGAGTTTCTGTCACAAATAGAATGTATGACAAACCCAACAATGCATAATTCTCTCAGATTGAAGTTGGATAGAACATGAAAAAGATGCTTACTGGCAAATGAGCTCTTGGTGATCAAGAATATATTTGAGCATTATGCGTAACAGGAGACGGCGCTGTTTGAAACTACTATCTGCCCATGTCTTCTGTGCTTCCCGTGCTTGTTTCACATGCTCCCTGACCTGAACCACATGAATTTTTTGCTCCAGCTTAACTCAAAAGATTTTGATCAGTTTCAACAATCGTGGGATGTACACCACACCATACTTTGTAGAACAAAAGGCAGACACAAACAAGTAGAAAGACAGAGACATTCCCAAACAATCTCCTCATTTCCATGTTCAAGGAGTACTCAGGAAAGCTTACCTCCTCAGGTTTCAGTATCGGAAAGAAGCCCAAGTACTTCATAGTAGCTGGTTCATAACACTGCACTCTTTCTGAGTTTTTCACTTTCTTTGGAATCTGCAAGCACATGTATTTTTTAGTTCCTATGGTGAGTGAAGACGATTGCAGAACTCATGACAAATTTGAGAAAACCAGTTATGGGAGTGTTTCCAGGATCCAGGTAAATGACACTGTTCTTGGTGGTGCTTTCAATCTAACAGTTCATTTCTGGAGTCTGCAGTGTACCAGCATTGACATGAACTTGTCTGAGCAGTTGGAGCATCTTGTCCAAAAAGAGGAATCAGAAAGGACATGGACAAGAGCTTACATAGATATAATTGTCTTCAGGGGATTTGGTTTTTTTCAAAATCACTGCACATGGGCAACACAAATTACATTAATCAACAAGATTTGTTCACAAGAAAATCATTGCAATCATTGCAAGTGTCACCAGATCTGACATTGCCAAGCTCATTTCAGTGGACTCAGAATTTCCAAACTGGACATGGGCAAGATTCAAGCAAACTGACAATGGCAAAGCTGATCTGAGCTGCAATACTGACATTCCTTAGAACACGTTGCCCTCTAATGCCTATCAGTGCCACAGATCAATATCACAGCAGACTGAAGGAGGCAAAAAAAGGAAAATCCAATTACTGCAAAACAGAAACAGGAAACAGAACAATAATAAAGAACAGTGCTGAAGCGTACCAAACAGTCTCCAAAAGCTTCAGCAAACACCCACAGCAACTGAGTTTTTCTTTCATTGCATTTCCACAAGAAATCCAGTTCCATGACATGGAAAACTCATATTGCGAAATGCCAAGAGATCCAAACACTAATACTTTCCAAAGACTTACTTCCAAAGGACTCAAACACTAATATACTAGGTCACAGCCAAAGTCTACATTTTCACTGCATTTTTCAAAAACCAAGACTGAATGGGTGAGTGAAGTCCAAAATGCATTTTGACAAGAGATTTGAGAACTGTAGTACAATCCGAAGCGTCAAACCCTAACATACTACTTCCAAAGACTGAAACCTTAATACACTACTTCAGAGCCAAAGCCTACCACTTACGATCCAGTTTTCAAACCGAGACTGAATGGGGTGAGTGAGGTCCAAAATCCATTTTGACAAGAGATTTGAGAACTGTAGCACCATCCGAAGCATCGAACCCTAATGTACTACTTCAAGGCCAAAGTCTATCATTTACGATCCATTTTTCAAACCGAGACTGAATGGGTAAGTGAGGTTTGAAAATGCACTTTGAAAAGAGATTTGAAAATTGCAGTACCATCCGAAGCATCAACGTCGATTGCAGGAACTCGCAACATCGGAATGAGGTAGTGGTAGACAAGCGATCGAGCCAATAATGCCAAGAAGATCACACCCAATACCGAAACCACCCACCATAACTCCATGTTTGGATCAATCGATCAAGCAATGGAGAACCCGTTGCCAGAGACCCACAAAAACTCGCCACCTTCTTCTCTTTCTCGTGCCTTTTTTCTCTCTCTCTCTCTCTCTCTCTCATTCCCGGCCTGCTCCTTACTGCTCCATACTGCCACAAACACAGGTCATCCGCCTGATGGAGAGCAGTTTAGGGTTTAGGGTTTATGCAGAGCAGTGGTGCTTTGGTGAAGGGGGTTGTCTGGTGGCCTTGCCTACCAAAGGCAAGGATACAGTGTTTAGATTAATTATAGAGTGTAGTAGCTTAAGGGATTTTGGCACCTAGGTAATAGATCTATTTTTATATGAGGATTTTTGAAAGATGATATTTTGGCTTGTGTTGAAACTTGAGATTAGTTATAATAGAGTTATAATAATATCTTGAAGGATTTTGGTTTCTTTTAGAGGATTTTTTGA
>Ga0116231_10007748_pt1 | contig 19372 bp, 15 predicted proteins | sample S1TSphgellanicum_2_FD_89695 | JGI IMG/M metagenome (GOLD analysis project Ga0116231, IMG submission 89695) | Host-associated microbial communities from peat moss isolated from Minnesota, USA - S1T2_Fd - Sphagnum magellanicum MG | ecosystem: Host-associated > Plants > Peat moss > Unclassified...
CTTGAGCGTTCCGGCGGCCGAGGCCATCACTTTCATGCCGGTGGCGGTCGAGCCGGTGAAGCCGATCTTCTTGATCCCCGGATGCGAGGAGAGGGCGTCGCCGAGGTCGTTGTCGTCGCAGATTACGTTGAACACACCGGGCGGCAGAATCTCGTTCCAGATTTCAGCGAGCCGACAGGTTGCGAGCGGGGTGGTCCCCGCAGGCTTGGCGACGACCGTGTTGCCCGCGAACAATGCAGGAACAAGCTTGATGAGGAGCAGCTTGAGCGGGACGTTCCAGGGGGTGATCGCCGCCACTACCCCGAGTGGCCGGCGATGCTCGACGATTTTCGTGTCGCCGTCCGATTTCAACACCACGGGCGCATAGTCGATATGGTCGGCGGTGTAGCGAAGCAGGCCGACGCCAGCTGGGGCTTCGGTCTGTGCTTCAGCCAGCGGCATGCCCTGTTCCATCACGATCAGACGGGCGAGCTCGCCGGCGTGCGCTTGCAGCGAATCGGCCAGCTTATGCATCAGCGCGGCGCGCTCGGGCAGCGGTGTCGCGGCCCACGCCGGGAACGCGCGTTGCGCCGCGGCCACCGCGGCGTCGAGCACCGCTTCGTCAGCGCGGGCCGCCGAAGCAAACACCGCTCCTGTTGCCGGATTAATCACATCGATCCGGCGACCGGTGCGAATTTTCTGGCCGTCAACGATCATGGGGTAGAGCGTTTCAGCGACCATGGTTAGCTCCTAGCTGAGCGTTCAAATCCATGGAGCAAAGGGTTTGAACACTTTTGGATGTATTGGTTTTCAGGCTGGCGCACCTCGTCGGAATGTCTGGGTCCGACCATAGGCCGAGGGCGGTTGCTCCGCGCACCCTCGGAAAGTACTCAATCTTTACGACGAGGGACCCGGTCGCGGTTTGGCGGATCGGCCCGGCATCGCCAACGAGCTTTGAACCGTCCGTCACGGTGGATCTGCTAAAGCCCATAATCGCACCTCCTGCCAACCCAGGACGCCGGCAACCCCCCGGCGCCCTATCTCGTGTCCAGTTTGCGATATGGAGGCGGCGTTTCTATTTGATAATATGGCTTTTACCGGACGGACTATCCGCTCTCACTTCACAATCGGGACTCAAATGGACCGTCTCGACCACATGCGGGTCTTCGCCAAGATTGCAGAAATCGGCAGCTTCGCTGGCGCTGCGGCGCGGCTGGATATCTCGCCGAGCATGGCCAGCCAGCATGTGAAGGTCTTGGAGGAGGGCCTTGGCGTGCGTCTTCTCAACCGCACCACGCGCAAAGTGAGCCTGACCGAGATCGGGCGCGAATATTACGAACGGTGCACGCAGATTCTGGTCGAGGTCGATGAGGCTGATAGGATTGCGAGCGCGTTGCAGCTAGCGCCGCGCGGCCGGCTACGGGTCTATTGCGACACGAATATCGCACGCTTCATCGCGCCGGTTGTGGTGCGCTTTCTGGAGGATTTCAAAGACGCGGCGATCGATCTAAGGATAGGCGACCGAATGCCTGATCTCGTCGAAGAAGGTTTCGATCTTGCCATCCGCGCGATGGCGCCGCCGGATTCGAGCCTTATCGTGCGACGGTTGGCCGAGTGGCGCCCTACGGTCTGTTGTACGCCAAGCTATCCCGAAAACCACCCGGCGCCGGCCCATCTCGCCGATCTCGCGGCACATAATTGCCTGCGCTATGCGTATTATCCATTCGGAGATGAATGGCGCTTCACTGACCCGGACGGGAAGCCGGCTGCCGTGCGGGTATCCGGCAATCTGGTCACCAGCAGCGCCGACGTCTTTCGCACAGCCATTCTCAGTGGCGGCGGTGTGGCTCTTGCCGCCCGATTTATCGTGGAGGAGGAGCTCAAGGCCGGCACGCTGGTCTCGCTCTTACCGGAATACCGCCCAGTTGGTTTCTCTATCAACGCAATCTACCCGCATAGGCGCCACCTGGCCGCGACGGTTCGCACCTTTATCGATATGTCGATCGAGCGTTTTGTTGATCATCAACGCTGGATAGATCCCGTTCTTCTAAATATATCGTAATGAGGCGGGGAATAATGACTGAATAAGCTGGATAAACCTATAAAAATATAAAGTAATGCTACGCCATTACTTTATAGAATTGCGGTGACATGATATCAATTGCATAGTCGCCTGCGCGGTCGTTCGGGTTCCAACTTCGCGCCGTGGGGGTCCGCGCCAAACACGGCGAAAACGAGAGGCGTGGCACGTTATCTTGGATCACGCGAAGCCGCGAAGAGAATGAAGGCAGACGTTTGAGGCAGGCGCCGTGGAGTGCGTGTTTGAAGGCCTTCGGCCGCTTCCCAGCCCTTGCCGCGCGTCGTCCCTCTTCACGGCCTTCGCGTGAAATCCTAACCCCAGCCGGATCACTCCGCCGGCACGGCTTCCCGCGCTGGCTTGGCCGCCTCTTCCGCCGCCTTCTTGGCTTCGAGCTCGGCGGCCTTGGCTTCGACCAGGCCGGCGATGTGTTCGACCATGTCGGCGTTGTCGATCTTGTGGTCGACCTTGCCGGCCATATAGACCATGCCCACGCCCTTGCCCGAGCCGCCGCCGGTGAAGCCGATGTCGGTCATCAGGGCTTCGCCCGGCCCGTTCACCACACAGCCGATGATCGACAGCGACAGGGGCGTCGAGATGTGGGCGAGGCGCTCTTCCAGCTTGCCGACGGTGTCGATCACGTTGAAGCCCTGGCGCGCGCATGACGGACAGGCGATGATGTTGACGCCGCGATGGCGCAGGCCCAGCGACTTCAAGATGTCGAAGCCGACCTTGATCTCCTCCACCGGATCGGCGGCGAGCGAGACGCGTATGGTGTCGCCGATCCCCGCCCAGAGCATGTTGCCAAGCCCAATGGCCGACTTGATGGTGCCAGACCGTAACGGGCCGGCCTCGGTCACGCCCAGGTGCAGGGGGCAGTCGATCGCTTCGGCCAGCTGCTGATAGGCCGCCACGGTCAGGAAGACATCCGACGCCTTCACGCTGATCTTGAACTCGTGGAAGTCCAGGTCCTGCAGGATGCGGGCGTGGAACAGGGCGGATTCCACCATGGCCTCGGGGCAGGGCTCGCCGTACTGCTCCAACAGATGGGGCTCCAGCGAGCCGGCGTTGACGCCGATGCGGATCGAACAGCCGTGATCGCGCGCGGCCTGAACGACGTCCTTCACCCGATCGGCGGAGCCGATGTTGCCGGGGTTGATCCGCAAGCAGGCCGCGCCCGCCTGGGCCGCCTCGATCCCGCGCTTATAATGAAAGTGGATATCGGCCACGAGGGGAACCTTCACCGCCTTGGCGATGGTCTTGAACGCCTCGGTCGACTCCTTGTCGGGGCAGGAGACGCGGACGATATCGGCGCCGGCCTCTTCGAGCTGGCGAATCTGAGCAATGGTCGCTTGGGCGTCCGAGGTGACCGTATTGGTCATCGACTGGACGGAAATCGGGGCGTCCCCACCGACCTCTACAGAGCCGACCCGAATCTTGCGGGACTTGCGGCGATCGATCATGCGCCAGGGGCGGACGTGGCGGTGGTCTTCGGTATTCATGGCCGGAAAGATAGGACCTTTTGAGCGGTTACGCCATCGTCGTCCGACGCCAGATAATCTGCAAACGTAGACTAGGCGGCGGGTGAGGCCGGGGTGGCGACCTTTTGGGCTGGGTTCGCCGCCGCCGGTACGGCCGTCGGCGGCGCAGGCTGCGCGGCGGCTGCCTCAGAGGGAGCTAATGAGGCGGCGGCAGGCGGCGCGATGTCGAGCGGCGTCAAAGGCTCTGTCAAAAAGCCCTGGAGTTTGCCGTTTACATAGAGAACGAAGGCGGCGGGGTCTGACGCATCGGCCGCCGCGTGTGTCCCACGCGGGACGCGATAGGCGTCGCCGATAGCGAGTTCGCGGGCGAAATAGATGGCGCCGTTAGGGCCTCGAACGATCAGGGCGGCGCGCTTCTTCGCCTGAACGATCACGTCGCCATCCTTCGCCGCGGCGCCGTAAATCTGACCGTGAGGTTCGAATTGGGAGGGGACGCCCGCTGGCGCTGCCGCCTGGGTAGCAGCGAGGCTCGTCGGCGGCGTACTGGAGTCGCTCGTCGGCTCGGTTTGCGGCAGACCCGGCGTAACATAGGGTTGTGGCACGGTCTGATCCGCTGGCGGCGGCGTCGGCGCACCCAGTTTCACCTTGCCCGGCGCGGGAAGGGGCGATTGCAGCGCGGCGGTGGGGAAGGCCGGTCCAGCTGCGGGCTGATCGTTGACGATGGTCCGCTGGGCCACATTCCAGAGCACGACCGCACACACCACGGCGCCGCCCGCCCAATAAATCAGCCGCCGAGCCCGGTCTTTTTCCTGCGACACGCCGATGGGCGCATGGAGCGGCGCCCGGTCCTCAGGAAACTCCGTCCTGAATTGAGCCACAATCTCGTCGCCGTCCAACCCCAGGGCGCGTGCGTAGGCTCTGACATATCCGACGGCGAAGGGACGCGAGGGCAGGGGGGCGTGGTCGCCCTCCTCTAATGCGTTCAGGTATAGTCGCCGCACTTTCGTTTCGGCCGCCACCTGAGCCAAGCTTAAACCGCGATGCTCGCGGGTAGCTCGCAAATATTGACCGATTTGGGCAAAGTCCGCCGACATGGGCGCCGGTCCGCGGCCGAACGCATCGGCTGTGCGCACCACAGTGGTTATCGAGCCTGTATCTAGCGGAGCCATCGGGTCCGAAGCCTCAGCTGCTCAATAGGGCCGCAACGTTATGCCGCGGCTGACGCCCATTACAACAGTTAACTTGTGATATTTCGATTAACAAGAAAGCGTTTTTCCCACAATAGAATCAAACTGCGACATTTAATTTCCTGGCCAAACTTTCGATCTCGCTACGGGCCGAGCCGCCGGCCCCGCGCAGGGTCTGAGCCAGTCCGCGACGGGCGGCTTCACGATCTAACGACAGCACCATGGCTTTCACGGGGCCGATCCCGGCAGGCGGCATCGATAGGCGCGAAAATCCGAGGCCGATGAGAGCGAAAGCTTCCAGCGGCCGGCCGGCCAGCTCCCCACAGATCGAAACCGGTGTGCCCGTCTCGGCGCACGCCTCGCTGATGGTGTTCAAGGCCCGGAGCGCCGGCGGCGACAACAGGTCGTAACGGTCCGAAACCCTTGGGTTTCCGCGATCGGCGGCGAATAGGTACTGCATCAGGTCGTTGGTGCCGACCGAGACGAAATCGGTCATGGGCAGCAGCGCGTCCAGATGCCAGAGGAGTGCCGGCGTCTCGATCATCACGCCCACGCGCACCACGGCAGGGACGGGGCGTCCCCGGCGCAGCGCCCAGGCGATCTCGCGGTCGACCAGCAGGCGAGCCTGGCGGAACTCGTCCACCGAAGCGACCAGCGGGAACATCACGCGAAGCTCGCGGCCCCGGGCGGCGGAGATCAGGGCGCGGAGCTGCATCCGCATCAGGGCCGGCCGATCCAGCCCCATCCGCACCGCCCGCCAGCCGAGCGCCGGGTTGTCCTCGCGCTCCGCCTTAAGGTACGGCAGCACCTTGTCGCCACCCAGATCGAGGGTGCGGAACACCACCGAGCGATCCCCGGCCGCATCCAGCACGCGGGCGTAGAGCGCGGTCTGGGCGTCTAGCCGGGGCAGTTCTTCGGCGACCATGAACTGAAACTCGGTACGGAACAGGCCGATCCCTTCGGCGCCGGTCACGTCCAGGTTCTCCAGATCGACCGCCAGCCCTGCGTTCATCAAAAGCGTGATTTTGGCGCCGTCGCGGGTGAAGGCGGGCGTATCGCGCAGCCGGTCGAACTCGGCACGGCGAAGGGCGCGCACGGCGGAGCGCGACTTGAACGCCTCGATGATGTCTGGCCGCGGTCGCAGGAAGGCTTCCCCGATCTCGCCGTCGACGATTACCGCATCGCCGGTCGATACCCGGTCGCGAAGACCCGACAGGCGGCCCACGCAGGGGATGCCGAGCGCGCGGGCGACGATGGAGGCGTGGCTGGCGGTCGATCCCTCCTCCAGCAGCAAACCCTTCAGCTTGAAGCGATCGTATTCGAGCAGGTCCGCCGGCCCCAGGTTCCGCGCGATCAGGATGGCGTCGTCCGGCAGCTCGCGACTACCGGGCGCCTCGCCGGCCAGGATGCGCAGCAGCCGGTCGGCCAGGTCTTCCAAGTCGTGCAGGCGCTCGCGCAGGTAGGCGTCGCGCGCCTGGGCCATGCGGGCGCGCTGCTCCGACCTGACCCGCTCTACCGCGGCTTCCGCCGTAAGGCCCGATCGCACCGCGTCTTCCAGACTGCGGTTCCAGCCGCGGTCGTGGGCGAACATGCGATAGGCTTCCAGCACGTCGATGGTCTGGCCGACCAGGCCGTGATGGCCCTCGAGCATGTTGTCGATCTGCTGGCGCAGGACGTGGGTGGCTTGGTGGAGGCGTTGTTCCTCCTCGCCCGCGTCGTCGGCTAGAAGCTTTTCCGGCGCTACCGGCGCTTCGTGCAGAACCGCAGTCCCGAGCGCCAAGCCCTCGGCGAACTTCAGCCCCCGCATCCGCTCGGGCCGATGGGGCGCGAGTTCGACGTCCTTCAGTTCGTCCAGCCCGACCAGTTCGCCGGACGCGACCATCTCCGCCAGCACCATGGCGATGGTCTGGAGGTCTTCGACCTCGTCCTCGCCATAGACCCGCGCGGTGCGGTTCTGCACCACCAGCACGCCGACCGCCCGGCCGCCGCGCAGCAAGGGCACGCCCATGAAGGAGTGGTACGGATCTTCGCCCGTCTCCGGATGATAGGAGAAGCTGGGGTGCAGCGGCGCTTCGGACAGGTTGATGGGCCGGTTCAGCCGCATCACCTCGCCGACCAGGCCTTCGCCGGGCTTCATGCGCGTGACGTGGACGGCTTCGCGCTTCAGGCCTTCGGTCGCGAACAACTCCATGTCGGCGGAGGCGCGCCGCAGGTAGATCGAGCAGACCTCGGCGACCATCGATACGGCGATGATCTGCACCACGCGGTCAAGGCGTTGCTGGGCCGGTCCACCGCCGGCCATGGCTTCACGTATCTGGCGCAGGAGACTGCGCGGACCGCGCATCGCCTGTCCCCGTTCCGCCATCAATCCCGTCCCGTCGTCACGCCCACCATCGAGCCAAGGCGCCTTCTAGCGCCTGTTTTCGCCTACCGCGAGTGTTAGACTTTAGATGGCGCCGATCAAGCCGGGGGAAAGACCAGCGCTGCCCGTAATCCCGGACCCATACCGCCGATTTTGCCGGGGCCTTCGTCAAGCTCCAGCCGACCGGCGTGCGCGGTGGCGACGGCGGCGACGAGGGACAGGCCAAGGCCTGCGCCCGGCGCGCTGCGGCTTTGCTCCAGACGCACGAACCGCTCCACGACGCGGTCGCGATCCTCGTCCGGCACGCCGGGACCGGTATCTGTGACGGTGATCTCGATCTCGCCCGATCCCCGCCGCCGCGTTCGCAGCATCACGGCGCCGCCCGACGGCGTATACTTGACCGCATTGTCCAGGAGGTTCGCCAAGGCCTGGCTTAAGAAAGCGCCATCGCCGCGCACGATCAGTCCGCGCCCCAGCTCTGTCCCGAAATCCAGCCCCTTTTCCTCGCAGAGCGGCTCGTAAAGTTCGGCGATCCCGGCCGCCAATTCCGAGACATCGACCGGTTTGGGGTCTGGAACCTGGCCTGCGGCCTGGAGCCGTGAGATCGCCAGCACGGCGTTGAAGGTGCGCAGCACCGTGTCGGAGTCCTCCAGCGCCTGGGCCAGGGCGTCGCGGGCGTCTGCATGACCGGCCTCCACCTCCATCAGGGCGGTTTCCAGCCGTACTCGCTGGCGCGTCAGGGGCGAGCGCAGGTCGTGGGCGATGGCGTCGCCGGCGTGGCGCAGGCCGCCCATCAGTCGCTCGACGCGGTCGAGCATACCGTTCAGCCCGAGCGCGAGCTCGTCGTACTCGTCCCGCACGCCTCGGACCGGCGCGCGCGCATCCAGATCGCCAGCTTCGACCGCGGCGACCGCGCGGTTGAGCCCGGCCAGGGTGCGGCTGACGTTGCGGCTCACCACCAGGCCGCCGGCGAGGCCCAGCAGGATCACCAGCACGCCGGCGCCCCACAGCGCGCGTACGATCCGAAGCACCGAGGCGCGGCCCTCTCCGATGTCCGCCCCGACGAACAGCAGCTCGCCTGTCGGCAGGCGCACCTGGCGGCCCCAGCCGGGCGTGCGCACCACGGCGCCGTCCCGATCTGTATCGGTGATGCGAAAGGTCGTCGCCGCGTCCGGCGCTGTCGGTGGATCGACCGGCGACTGGGCCAAATTGCCCGTGATCACCCTGCCGTTGGGCTTGGCCAGCACGTACAGATAGGGGCGGTCGCCCAGCGAGCGCTGGATCAGGGCCTGGTTCAGCCCATCGAGGCCGCCGCGGCTATAAATGCCTTCTAGAGAGTCGATCTCGCGACTGACGTCGATATCCGCCCGCCGCGTCACCTCGCCGACGGTCGCGACATAGATGTAGGCCAGGAAGGCCGCCGCTGCACCCGCAAAGGCCGCCAGGAACAGGATCGTCAGCCGAAACGGCGTCGTGCGGATAAGGGCGGGCAGCTGCACGTCAGCCTGTCCGCACCGGGTTCGTGGTCACGCCTCCAGCCGATAGCCGGCGCCGCGGACGGTCTGGAGCATGGCCTTGTCGAAGCCCTTGTCGATCTTGCCGCGTAGGCGGGAGATGTGGACGTCGATGACGTTGGTCTGGGGGTCGAAGTGATATTCCCAGACCTTTTCCAGCAGCATCGTGCGCGTGATCGACTGCCCCGCATGACGCATCAGGAACTCCAGCAATTGGAACTCCCGGGGTTGCAGGTCGATCTCCTGGCCGGCGCGCCGCACGGCTCGCCCGATCAAGTCCATCTCCAGATCGCCGACCCGCAGCATCGTCTGGACAGAGCCGGTGTCGCGTCGGCGCGCCAAGGCTTCGACCCGGGCGATCAGTTCCTGAAAGGCGTAGGGCTTGACGAGATAGTCGTCGCCGCCCGCTTTGAGCCCTGCGACCCGGTCGTCGACCTCGCCCAGCGCCGATAGGAACAGCACCGGCGTCTGGTCCCCTTCGCGGCGCAACAGTTCGACCAGGGTGAGGCCGTCCATCCGCGGCATCATACGATCCACGACCAAAACGTCGAAGCCACCTTGGCGCGCCGCGTCGGCGCCCTTCAGGCCATCGTCGGCGGTCGTACACTCATGTCCCGCTTCGACCAGTCCCCGGCACATGGCGGCCGAGGCGGCGACATCGTCCTCAATGATCAGGATCCGCAAACCAACCCCCCGGCTTAGACAGAACGCTGGAGGAGGTTAGAGCAGCTTGGGGCGCGGCGGAACTGCAATTAAAGCCGAAATGGGACTTACGACCCCTTCCCCCATAGAAGGGGGAAGGGGTCATTGCCTGCTAGTGCGCCGCCGGTTCCGGATCCAGCTTCAGCGGAACGGCCTCCGGTCGGCCGCCCACGTTGAGGAAGAGCAGAACCGACGGGCGATGTTCGCGACGGGCGTCGGCGACGGCGGCGACAACATCGGCCGGGGTCAGGGCGACGTGATCGCCCGCCCGCACGATCACGACGCCGGGTCGCAGGCCGTCTTGGCCCGCTTCGGAGTCCTGCGCGACGTGGGTGACGACGACCCCGTGCACAGTCGGCCCCAAGCCATATTGCTGGCGCAGAGCTTCAGACAGGGGCGCCAGGCTCAAGCCCAGGACCTTGGTGGCCGCGGTCGCACCAGCGGCGCCCGGTCCACCGCCGCCTTCCGGCCCATTTTCATTTTCCGCCAGTTGCTCAGGGCTGGGGCGCGTGCCCGCCTTGGCCGTCAGCTCGATCACATGCCCATTGCGCAGAATCTTAAGGTGTAACGGTTCGCCTGGCAGGGTCATCGACGTGATCTGCGACAAGTCGGCCGCCGACTTCACTTCCTTGCCGTTGACGCCCTGGATGATGTCGCCGGTTTGGACGCCGGCCGCGGCGCCGGGGCCGCCCGCCGTCACATCGCCCACCAGCGCCCCATGATTGGGCTGGATGCCCTCGGCCGCCGCGATGTCAGCGGTGACCGGTTGGATCAGCACGCCGAGATAGCCGTGGCTGACGTGGCCATGGGCGATCAGTTCGCGGGTGATGGTGTTCGCCAGATCGGCCGGGATGGCGAAGCCGATGCCGACCGAACCGCCGGACTCAGAAAAGATTGCTGTGTTCACCCCGATCACCCGTCCGTAGACGTCGAACGTCGGGCCGCCGGAGTTACCGCGGTTGATCGGCGCATCGATCTGCAGATAAGGCACCACCTGGTTTTCGCCCGGAATGTTGCGCCCCTCCGAAGACACGATACCCGCGGTCACCGTACCCCCTAACAGGTAGGGGTTGCCGATGGCGATCACCCAATCGCCGACCCGCGGCTTGGCCTGGGACTCGAAGTTCACATAGGGGAATTTGGTCCCATCGACCTTGATTACCGCCAAGTCGGTCAGGGGGTCGCGTCCGACAAGATGCGCCGTCAGTTCGCGCTGATCGCTCAGCGTGACTTTGATGGAGTCGGCGTTCTCGATCACGTGGTTGTTGGTGACAATGTAGCCATCGGGCGAGATGAAGAAGCCGGAGCCGGCGGCCATCGCTTTTGGCCCCGTGTTACGATGAGCGTGACGGCCGGCGGAGCCGCCCGAATTGCCGCCCTGGCCTTGGGGACCCTGGTCTTGATCCTGGCCTTGATCGGATTCGTCGCCATCGTCGCCCTGGTCGTCGCCGCCGCCTTGATTGGGCACGTTGAACTGGAACGGCAGACCCGGAATCTGCATGGTGCGCTGTTGCGGCAGATGGGTCGTGACCTCGATCGACACCACCGCGGGCGCCACGCGCTCGATGATATTGGCGAACGACATCGGCGCGCCGGTCGGCGGCATAACGCCAGGCGGCGCGACGGGCTGGATCGCGCTCTGGGCCGAGGCCCGCTGAAGCTGAATGCCCGCGCCCACGGCGACGGCGGCGGTCAAACCGATACCCACGGCCGCGCCGGCTACAAAACCTGATCTCTTGAGGCTCATAATGTCCCTAGTTCCTTGTTCGAGCCTGCCGAAGGCGTCGTGGATGCGACCCTCACGGCGTCTAAACGTCTGGACTACACTTTGCGATCACATAAGACGGCGGCAATCTCAAGAGCTGCTCGTTTCATGCCTGTGCGCCCTTCGTAAGGCGCAGACGCGGCGGAACAGTGTCAAGATCGTCAAGCTCGGCGTCTTGCGAGCCGGCGGTCAAGGCGTCCAGTCGTACGCGTTCGGCCTCGCTGAGCGGCGGTTCTAGCCGCACGGGCTTGGCGCCCCGCCAGACAATCATCGCGCCCCCGACGCCAACGATCACGAACGGCGCCAGCCAAAGGGGCGCGTCGCCCAGGTCGAAGGGCGGCTTGAGTAGGACGAAGGCGCCGTACCGCTGCACCAGAAACTGCCGGATCTGGCGGTCGCTGCGCCCCTCGACGATTTGCTGACGCACCAACTTGCGAAGATCGTCGGCGATAGGCGCTTCGGACTCGTCGATCGACTCGTTCTGACAGATCAGGCAGCGGATTTGCCGGAACAGGCTGCGGGCGTGGGCTTCCTTCACAGGATCGGCCAGCCGCTCGGCCGGGTCCGACGCCGCGGCGCCCAGGCATAGCAGGGCCGCGAGGGCGATGAGGGCGAGACGGGGGTTCATACCATTCTCACCGGTGCGTATTCCGCCCGATAGCGCGGGAACCGCCCCAACGACGCTGGCTGACCTGGTCTCATTCCGCCGCCGCCAAAACGCGCCCCGCCGCCCGCCGCCCCGCCGCCAAGCGAATGCGCCGATCCGACAGCGATATCGCGCCGCCGAGCGCCATCAACAGCGGGCCTGCGAAGATCAGCCGCGCCCAGGGATTGACGAACACCCGCACCAACCAGGCTTGTCTCCCGCCGCCGGCGGGCCGCTCATCGCCCAGCACCACATAGACGTCGGTCACGCCGCGTCGCTGGATCGCAACCTTGGAGGTGGTCTGGCGCTGGGCGGTATAGAACCGCCGTTCGGGCGTCAGGGTGAAGGGGGCGCCATGGTCCGGCTTGGCGACGAGCACCGCCTGATCGGCGGTAAAGTTGGGGCCGTCCACCGCGTTCAAGCCCTGCAAAGTCAGGGTATAGGCGCCGGCGCGCATCGATTGGCCGACGCTGAGCGACTGCGCGGTTTCGGTCCGCCAAGATAGCTCGCACGCCGCGCCCAGCACAAAGACGCCGAGGCCAATGTGCGCCAGGGTCATGCCCCACTGCCCGCGCGGCAGGCTCCTCAGCCGGCGCCACACCTGTCCGCCATCGCCGCGGCCCAGAGCGCCCAGGTTTAGCCGTCCCGCCAGCTCCGTCGCCGACCCCCCGATGAGCCAGAAGCCGATTGTCATGACCAGGACGGGGACGAGCTTGCGCGGCGCTATGACGAGGTAGCTCAAGAGGCCCGCGCCGAGCGCCAGGGCGGCGGCGACCCAAAGGCGTTGCAAAGCGCCGAGCAGGTCGCCGCGCTTCCAGGCCAACAGCGGGCCTGCGGGCAGGATCAGCAGGCAGGCGACCATCAGCGGCCCAAACGTCAGGGCGAAATAGGGGCCGCCTACCGAGATCGCCTCGCCCGTCACGGCTTGAACGATCAGCGGATAGAGGGTTCCCAGCATGACGCAGGCGGTCGCCGCCGCCAGGAACAGGTTGTTGAGAACCAGCGCGCCCTCCCGGCTGATGGGGGCGAAGAGGCCGCCAGGGGTCAGCTTAGGCGCGCGCCAAGCGAATAGGCCAAAGGCCGCGCCGGCCGCGATGGCGAGGATGAAGAGCAAAATCGCCCCGCGCCGGGGATCGACGGCGAAGGCATGGACCGAAGTCAAGACGCCTGAGCGAACCAGGAAGGCGCCCAGCATCGAGAACGTGAAAGCGGCGAGCGCCAGAAACACTGTCCAACCTGTCAGAGCGCCGCGCTTTTCGGTGACGATGGCCGAGTGCAACAAGGCCGTCCCGATCAGCCAGGGCATAAAGCTGGCGTTCTCCACCGGGTCCCAAAACCACCACCCCCCCCAGCCGAGCTCGTAGTAGGCCCAGAACGATCCGAGCGTGATCCCCACGGTCAGAAGGCTCCAGGCCGCCAGCGCCCAGGGTCGCACCCACCTGGCCCAAGCCGCATCGACGCGGCCCTCCACCAGGGCGGCGACGGCCAGCGAAAACACCACCGAAAAGCCGACATAGCCCGAATACAGGATCGGCGGATGGATCGCCATGAAGGGGTCTTGCAGGATCGGGTTGAGCGATTGTCCCTCCAGCGGCGCCGTAGCTAGGCGGACGAAGGGGTTGGAGGCGAACACCGTGTAGCTCAAAAACAGCATGGCCAGCGCGCCTTGGGTGGCGACCGCCACGCTCTTGAGCCCGGTCGGCAGGCCCCGGCCGTAAAGGATGACGCAGGCGCCGAATCCGGTCAGCGCCAAGTTCCACAGCAGAATCGAGCCTTCGTGGGAGCCCCAGGTTGCGGTGATGCGATAGAACAGCGGCTGGTCGGTATTGGAGTTGGCGACCACATTGGCGACGGAGAAGTCCGAGGCGACGAAGGCGGTCATCAGCGCCGCGAAGGCGATCGCCACGGCGATAAACGCCGCCAACCCCGCCCCCTCTCCGGCGCCGCGAAGGGTAGCGTCGCCGCGGATGCGACCGATCGCCGACAGCCCCGCCTGAAGAAGCGACAGCGCAAGGGCCAGGATCAGGGCGAAGGCGCCCAATTCGGCGGTCATCGTACATCCCCGGCTGGGAGGACGGCTGCAACCGTCGATGGGCCGCGCCACTGACCGGACTTTTTCAAAGCGTCCGCGACCTCTTTGGGCATATAGCGTTCGTCGTGCTTGGCCAGCACTTGGCGGGCCTCAAACACGCCGTCGGGTTGGAATTCCCCTTCCGTCACCACGCCCTGGCCTTCGCGAAAAAGGTCGGGCAGATCGCCCTTGAACATCACCTTGTCGCTCGCCCTGCGGTCGGTGACGCCGAACAGGATTGTTCCATCCGACCGCTTCACCACGCTGCCCATCTGGACGAGCCCACCCAGCCGCACAAGCCGGCCTGCCGGCACATGCTTTTCGAGCGCTTGGCTCGGGCTGTAGAAATAGACCGCAGCATCGCCCATCGCGTACAACGACAACCCAACCGACATGGCCAGGATCGGCGCCGCGACCGCGACCACCATCAGGCGTCGGCGCGCCTTACGGGATTTGGGCAGGAGGGACATGCGTTACGGTTCGTTTCGCCCGCATTAGGTAAGGTTTCACGCTCTAACATAGAGGGGCTTTCGCCTAGCCCAAAGGGGGAAGGCGCCAAGGTCCACACTTGTGTCGGCCTCTACAGACGACGGTCGCCCTTCAGAACGCCTGATCGCCCTTCACGCCTTCATCGGCCGGCACGCAAAGACCGACCGGGTGAGGCAGGTGAACACCAGCCGACCCGCCTCGTCCAACAGGTCGTGCTGGGCGATAACGATACCCTTGTCTTCGCCGACCTGATCCTTGGCGAGGATGGTCATGCGACCGCGCAAGAGCTCGCCCTCGGGCGGATTGCGGGTCCAGCGCAGGGCGTCTACGCCTAGCCGCTTGGTCTGGGGCCAGCCCGAACTGGCGTCGGTGTCCAGCCGCGACCAGATGGCGAAGACAAAGGCGTCCGGCGCCCCGTCGCCCTTGGCCCAACCCGGCGCAAAGGTGGTGCAGAACGTCTCTAAAGACCGAGGGTCGACAGGAGCCATGCCGAGGCCGACCACCTGGCCGACCACGATGTCATCGAAATGCGCGGGCAATTTGTAACTCTTTTGATGTTGAGAGCGAAAAGCCGAACTCAGGCTTGCGGGATCATGGCGCTAAAGTCGTCTTTGTCGAGGGCTGAGCGGACCCGATAGCTAAACAGTTGGGCTGTAGGTCTTGCCGGCCGGGCGAGGACACACGACCTCAAGGTCAGGTAAAAGGAAGCGGGCGACGATGAGGGTTTTGGCGATAGCGGCGGCGGTGCTGCTCGGGCTTGGTTCGATCACGGGCGCCTATGCCGATCCTGTGCATCCAGAGGTCAAGACCGAGCACAACGACGTCGAGCTGGTTCCAGAGACCACCGCCGCGGCGCCTGGCGGCACCCTCTATGTCGCGCTGCGCCAGGTGATCGCACCGGGCTGGCACACCTATTGGCGCAACCCCGGCGACGCCGGCCAGGCGACGAGCCTGAACTGGACCTTGCCCAAGGGCTGGAGCGTCGGCGACATCGTCTGGCCGGCGCCCGAGCAGGACCTGACCGGCCCGATCATGAACTATGTGCTGACGGGCGAGGCCTATCTGCCCGTCCCGATCGCCGTGCCAGCCAGCGCCAAGCCGGGCGAAACGGTGACGCTGAAGGCGGCTGTCAGCTGGCTGGTCTGCAAGGATGTCTGCATCCCCGAAGACGCCGACCTCACCCTTAACCTTCCCATCACCGCCGGCACGCCCACGAGCGATCCCCGATATGGGCAAGCCATTGCGCAGACGCTCGCCGATGCGCCCAAGCCGGCGGGCCTCGACGCGCGCTTTCAGGTTCAGGGCGATGTGCTGAAATTGGCGGCGACGGGCGGCCCGCTGAAGGCGGCCGATGTCGCCCACGCCTACTTCTTCCCCTATGACGCTACGGTGATCGATCAGTCTAAGGCGCAGTCCGCCCAGGCTGGGCCGGACGGAGTGACGCTGACAATCCCGGCCGGTTATGCCTTTTCCCATGGCAAGCCGCCCGCCGAGATGAAGGGGGTTCTGTCGCTGGGCGCCGGTCGCGCCTACGAGATCGTCGCCAAGCTGGGTCCGCTCCCCACCGGCGCCGCGGGCGCCGTTCCGCCCGTACTCACAACGCCCGGACCGGCGTCGAAAGGCGGCGGCGGTGGTGGCGGTGGCCATAGGGCCTTCGACCTTAGCCTGGTCGGCGCGGTCGGTCTCGCCTTCCTGGGCGGTCTGATCCTGAACCTGATGCCGTGCGTGTTTCCGGTTTTATCGATGAAGGGCGCTGCGCTTGCCCGTCACGTCGAGTCGCCGCAGCACGCGCGGGCCGAGGGCTTGGCCTTCTTTGTCGGCGTGCTGGCCACCTTTGTCGGTCTTGCCGGGCTCTTGATCGCGGCGCGGGCGGCCGGCCAGGCGGTCGGGTGGGGATTTCAGCTTCAGTCGCCAGCCGTCGTCGCCGTCTTGGCCCTGATCATGCTGGCGTCGGCCTTGAACCTGTCGGGCGTGTTCGAAGCGGGTCTGTCGGCGCAAGGGGTAGGCGGCGGCCTCGCGACCAAGCCGGGGCTAGCGGGCGCCTTCTTCACCGGCGTTCTGGCGGTGGTCGTTGCAGCGCCTTGCACCGGGCCCTTCATGGCCGGCGCCATCGGCTGGGCGATCGTGCAGCCTCCGGCCGTGGCGTTGGTCGTGTTCTTGGGCCTGGGCGTCGGTCTCGCCCTGCCATTCACGGCGCTGTCGTTCGCGCCTGGCCTGTTCCGCCGTTTGCCCCGGCCTGGCGGTTGGATGGACGGCGTACGCAAGGTGCTGGCCTTTCCCATGTATGGGGCCGCCGCCTACCTCGCCTGGGTTTTCGTGCTTCAGGCGGGCGATACGGCGCTTTTGCTTCTGTTCGCTGCGGCGCTGGCGACGGCCTTCGCCGCCTGGTGCTTCGGCGTCTCCCAGCGCTTGGAGCTTACGACGGGCAAGGTCTTTTTGCCCCGTGGCGCCGCGGTTGTCGCCCTGGCCGCCGTTGTCGCCTTCGCGGTCGCAGGCGCTCGCGTTGTTTCGCCCACGCGCGCTGTGGCCGCCACAGGCCCCGCCGTCGCCAGCGCCGGCGCTCTGCCGATCGAGCCCTGGTCGCCGCAGCGCGTCGCGGCGCTTCAGGCGCAAGGCAAGCCGGTGTTCGTCGATTTCACCGCCGCCTGGTGCGTCACTTGCCAGGTCAATGAGCGCACTGCGCTCGCGACCCGCGCGGTGTCCGACGCCTTCGCCCACACCGGCGCGGTCTATCTCAAGGCCGACTGGACCAACCGCGACGCGGCGATCGCCAACGCCTTGACTGCGGAGGGACGCTCGGGCGTGCCGCTCTACCTGGTCTATGGCAAGGGGCCGACGCCGCGCGTTCTGCCGCAACTGCTGACATCGGGTATTGTGGTGGATGCGCTCAATGAGGCCGGAGGCGGGTCGCCAAAGGTTTGAGGGCTATTCGAGTCACGCCGCCCGCCCGCCGCTCGCCAGATAGGCTTGGCGGCGCGCTTCTGCGGCGTCGTCGTGCAGGAAGGTCAAGAGTACGTAGCGCTGGCCGCGACGGATGGGCAGGGCCTCATGGAGCAGCGAGCCGGAAAAGATGACGCCTCCGCCCGTGGGGGGACTGTAGCGATGGCTGCTGTACTCCGGGAAGATCAACTCACCGCCCTCGTAGGCCTCGGTGTTCAGGTTCAGCGACAGAGCGAACTGGCGATAGGCGACATGGGGCGCGATGTTGTCGCGGTGGCGGCGGAAATAGCCGCCGGTCTCATCGTAGCGGGCGATCAAGACGCGATCGATGTGCTTGATCTCGACATGGAAGGCGCGCCGGATTTCCGGGACAAGGCGGCGATCCAGCAGGTCGAGCACATGGTCGTGCATGGCGCTTGAGGGATCGAGCTCCACGTCGCGGCGATGTTTCTTGCTCTCGTCGACCCGGTTCGCGGCTCGTCCGTCGAGGCCGACCGAGGCCATGGCGCCCGTGGTCTGCCGGCCGCCTTCAAACGTCTCGATCAGCTGGGTGCAGAGCGCGCGGTCGAACAGATTGGAGACCGTCAGCACCGGCGCCGGACTGCTCAAGGTCATTGGCGCATCGCGGGGCAGGGCCGCCAGCCCGGCCAGGGCGGCGTCGACCGCATCTTCCGGCGAGACCGAATTCAAACGCGCGACAATGCGCTGGCCGCGATCTACGACCAGCAGAACAGGCCCATCGGCATCGACGCCGACCTGTTCGAAGGCTTCCGACGTCGGGCAATGGATCATATCTGGCATGGGAGATGGGCGTTTGACCCGCAGCCAGGCGAAGTTCCCGGCGCTGACCAAAACGAGCACATCGGCGTCCAGGCCGGCGAACGCATCGGCCCGAGCCGATAGGGCGGCGATCAGCGGAATCACGGCCGCTGGCGCCAGGTTTCCCGCCAGGACCATGACAGCCGGGCGGCCAAACTGGTCTTCGGACGAACGAAAGGCCTGGGCCGGTCCCATACCGTAGAAGAACGGCGCACGATCGCCGGGGATCAGGGCGGACGCGACGCGGGATACGCCTACGGTGGGCGCCGCGTCCTGCAGATCTAGCGCCTGCCCGCTCAAACGAATCGCTCCCGATGCAATGTCCCGCTGTGAGCATGTCGAAAGAGGGTTAACGCCATAGAAATAGGCGCAGGTCGGGCGTTGCGCTCGACTGTCGCATCCGCCCCGACAAAGCCGCCTGCGCCCTGTCGTTCCGGCAAAGGCTTAAGGGTTAGCCTTGGGGTGGCGGCCCCATCGGCGGCGCGCCCATCGGACTATGTCCCATATGGCCGTGGTCCATGCCGTGATGGTCCCAGCCGCCGGGACCGCCATGGGGAGGTCTTCCCATGGCCTTGAAATTATCGTCGAAGATGGTCTGCTGATCCTTCGACAGCCCGGCGTAGAAGGTTTTCACGACCTGATCCAACTGGGCGAGATGCGCGCGCATCTCGTCGATGCGGCCAAGCATATGGTCCAGACGGTCGGGCGCCGTCTGCATTTTCATCTTCTGCCAGTCGGGCTTTTCATGCGGCTTCGGCGTGGGACGGGCGGCCTGCAAGCCGGTGACGAACGCCTGCCATGCCGGTTCCTGGGTCGGCTTCAGATCGAGCTTGGTGTGGAGTTCGGCCAGGCGCCGCTCCTCCATCTTGGCGCGATCCGCCTGCCAATCGTGCGGGCCATGCCCCTGACCGCCATGATGGCCCCAGCCGGGGCCGGGCGGCTCTGACGGCGGCGGAGCGGTCTGCGCCGCAGCCACGGCTGTCGACGCGAACAGAAGGGCGCAAGAGAGCAGGTAGGGGCGGGGTGAGCGACCTGTAGGGTTCATTTTCGATCTCTAGAGTGTCAACTAAGACGGAGTCTATCTTTGGACGGTGGCGATGTGATTACGATGCGCCGTCAGAATTGCGGTGAAAAAACGGCAAAATATATCTCGTGCGAAACTGGCCATGGTGCGATCTTGTGCTTGAGGCCGGCCCCTCAAGAGCCTACCTTAATCGGCGGCGGGTCTTGCTGCGGCTCGCGTCGGAGGCCTCAAATCCCGGGGACCTTAATCACCTCTATCGGGAGCTGTCCCTGGCCGGGTTCGTGGATCCGGACACACGGCGCCCACCTGGTACGCC
>Ga0116231_10007749_pt1 | contig 19372 bp, 15 predicted proteins | sample S1TSphgellanicum_2_FD_89695 | JGI IMG/M metagenome (GOLD analysis project Ga0116231, IMG submission 89695) | Host-associated microbial communities from peat moss isolated from Minnesota, USA - S1T2_Fd - Sphagnum magellanicum MG | ecosystem: Host-associated > Plants > Peat moss > Unclassified...
ATGGCGATAAAAAAAAAATGCACACCCTGTGCGCTACCCCCCCCCCCCCCCCCAAATAGTTGTTTGACGCATGTAGATCCCAAATTTTACATTAAGAGTCCCCTTTGGGCACATGTACTTACTTACACAATTAAGTACGTACACATGGGTGCATCACAAAAAACCTTTTTGGATGCAATAAAAAGGATCATAAGGATGTAAAAAACAACATTAAATTTGGATTTTTTTACATGCATGAAACAAAATTACATCTAATTGGATACATGTTTATTTTAATTGAAGTTGCAATTTGGAAAAGAAACAATCTACAATTCAAGAACAATCTTCAAATTTAGGGAGGCATGATCAACTAGAGTAATAACTCCGATCAATTGTGGCTCTATCAATAACAAATGAAAAATATAGATCATTGGTTGAAGGGGTGAAAAAATTAATGTGCTTTCAAGTTTTGTTAAAGGAACTACATGAATCATTTGGAAAAAGGGCCCACAATTTTTTATTGTGATAATGAATCAAACATAGAGATGGTAAAAAACCTAGGGGTTCATTCCTTGTGTATTTTAACAAAGATCTAAGATTTAAAAATATTTTTATATGTTATGAAATAATGGTATATTCTAGGTATATTTGTAACTATTGTAGGTACATCTTAATATATTATCATAATGAATTAAACGCCCTATAATTTACATTTAAGTAAATTATATATATATATATATATATATATATAGTTGCACCCTATTTATTTGCATGTTTTTTGGAAAAAAATGGAAGTGACAGTGGACATAATCATGCAAGAATAATAGATCTTGATGTGCTAAAATTGGAGATGGTGGCCGCAACCAACTAACATGAAATTGTCAACCTTGTAAAGGCAATCATTATGGGTGATGTTGCATGAACAACATTGACCTAAAGGTCTTTAGCAAGGGTTAGTACCTAGGTTTTGTCTCTCCAAAGCACCAGGTGCATTAAAATGCAAAGTTTATTACACACCATATGTTGCTACCAAGTGCAAAAGTATGTTAAGTTAGGGTTTTAAGTAAGACCATGATAAACATCAGGACCAAACATATGGGTGCACTTTGATAGCAAAAGGTTTTTTTTGTTGATAATCCTTTTTTGGTCTATTGTAAAAATTGAAACATAGATCTTCAGGTGCAAAAGCTTGTGATTTTTTTGTTGTTTTATTATTTTTGTGTATCACATTGGAATTATTATCCATAATGCAAAAAGTAAGTGTTTTATTACACTTTCAATAGGTCTCCTCTATCATTCTTGTACTATCCAAGGAGTTCAAAAGTTCAGCACAAAATTTGTGAGCTAGTGTTAAGCAACAAGGATTTTTCAATCACAATCTTTGGGATCATTCAATGAATTAAAATTCAAATCATGTATGCAAATGAGTTAGGTAATATTTGAATGCATATGTTCCAATCTTGCACCTATGTTACAAAAACAAGATGCAAATGTATCTGTGATGCAATTCTTGTTGAAAAAGTTGTAATAACCAAATTTAAATTTGCAATTGGGCAATGTATGTAAATGATTGTTGATTTTTATAAAGTGGAAGTGTCAACTACTCAACAAATGGTATCTTAATTCATTTTTACCATTAAAAAAATTATGCTAAAAAAACACATTAGATGGTTATCAGTCACTATCACAAAAAAATATGCATAAGAGATTGAACCATCTCACAACATGCCACATGTTGTGGGTTTCACATATACCAATTATTGCTCCAACTTTTTATGTTACAAATTATTACATGAATAGCAAAAGGTTTCATTATGTCCTACAAGGAATTGTTACCAACACATGTATTTTCGAAGGTTTTGACATTCAATAAGTTATTTCAAAGCATGGTACCAATTTCTAGGGACACATTATTATAGGAAATTTTATGAACTTGAAAAAAGTCTTGTACCTTATGTTTTGGTTGGTGAAACAACATACCCCATGTTGCCCATGTATGTTGTTGCCATTCAAGGGGTGTAAACATGGATTCTCCCATTAGGAACAACATTGGAATTTAATTGAAAATTAACTCCACTTGAATATGTGTGGAATGTGGATTTAACTTACTCTAGGGGATATGGAGGATTTTGTTGAAAATAGTTGATTTAAAGAGTTGGCAAATGTACTTGATATAGTTGGTACAAATACAAGCACAATAAAAGGAATTGTTTTAAAGGTGCTAAAAGTCATTGTGACAACTAGTGTTTCGTGGTGACAAAGGATTTTAATAATGTATTAAAATGACTTCAAATACATGGGATTCCAACTTCATGAGTAAACAAACACAATTCCAAAAGATGGATAATTATTTTATTAAATATAATCAATAATCATTTTGCAAAGTAATGCAAGTATAGGTTTTTAGTGCAATCAATAATTGTTTAGGTTGAGCTTTTATTTCGATTGCACCCAAACATGATTCGTGTTACAAAACATTTACATAATTTTTGATGACAAAGTTTTAGATGATTGGATGAATGAAGTTTGATACTCATGATTCCCAAATAATTTTAAGTATTTCAAGCATGAAAATTGTTCATATGTTACAAAGAAGTTTTGGCATGTAGAAGAATTCATACAAAATCATACAAATTATGGAAAAAACAACAAAAGAAGTTTAGATTGTGATGTAATTAGGTGGTAAATCTTTTAAGGAATTCAAGTTGCAAGAAGAAATGACATATAGCAAGATCCTTATGGTTTGTCCCCCAAAAAAAAATGTTGGAACCTAAAATTATATTAGCCTAATGAACATGTTGGGCCAAAATGAAGGAGTGAATGCACGAATGAGTGCACCAAAAATGGCAAATGAAAACATCTTCATAAGTCCATTTCATATATATATTTCAAGCATCAAGATGACTAAATAATTAAACAATAATTTAAAAATCCAAGCATATGATTTATTTAATAATTGTTTAAGACATGATTTACTATGTTACAAACCCAAAAAACATTTTTCATATTGCATATAGATAACTAAGTTCTTAGTGCTTTAAACAAGGAAAGAGATTTTACTTTTGTAGGGCTTCACATTGTCATTATCCAAAAAATTGAGTTTTACAAAACGTGTATTAGGGTGCATGGCATTGATAAATAAAAAATTAAATGTTTTTATTTGGAAAATGTATGATATCAACTAGAATAATAAACTTGCAATGAATCAATAAAAGAATGAGAATAATAGAATAAATTCAGAATGACCATATTCAATAAGGTTTGTACATCCCAAATATGATGACATTGTTAATAAGCCTAGTATACAAAAGTGCAAAATCTGCTTAGTAAATAAGGATGATCACAAATTGACCTATTTTATCTTGCATGGACCTTATAGAGAAAAAATGTGATGGGTATGTTAAGAAATGGCATTTTTATTATGAGAAGCTTGATTATGTGCAAAAAAAAGAAAGTGTCATAAGAATATTTTCTCCTAATGAAGAAAAGTCCATATGATAATTTGAGATTGTTTATCATAATCACAAACAACAACTCAACTCTAAAAGATAACTAGTTTTTTCCAACCAACTTCTACATAGTCTATTGGATAGACTTTAGCAAAGCCATTTTAAAAATCATCATTGGCTTTCACAATTTATATCAAACTTTTTCCATTCTTCGTAATTTCACTTATACATCTTTCCATGATTTTTTTTTTCTTTTAAAAGGATTTGTTATTTTTCAAACTTTCAGTATTTTGATCTTCAAGTTTAATGTAATCTCTAATGATGTGAGAGTGACATTGATTCCTTTAGGACTAAATGCACTTGCATGGGCATGGGAAACAACATTGGCATAATCATACATGAACTCGTCAACAAGTTCATACTAATGGCATTTTGGAAATTTGTCAAAACTTGATTTGAAATTCACTACCTTGTCCTCCTTGTAGTCATTGTGTAATACCGACAAATCATCTTTTTTCTTGACATGCCTTGTTGGCCTTTGAGAAATCTATGCATTTGCCTACCAACTTGGTGTGTAAGACTAAACCAATTGACCATGCCTGGAACAACAACAAAAATACGTTGAATGAAAGAATCAACCTTGTGATTGAGATTATGGCAAATTATAATTGAATAAACAATCAAGTACTAAATGACAATTCTATCATCATTTGTAATTAAGATTTGCCAAGGACCCAACAAATGAGATGTACTAAAGGAGGAATTAAATTCTATCAACAAACTTATATTTAATAGTTTTGAACATTGTCACCATATCAAAGAGCTTGACAAAATTTTGCATCCATTCAATCATTCATACACGATTGCAAGAGTAGTTGTCTAAGGTTATTGGACCTAGCCCCAAACCAATCTATTGGCTCTGCCCCTCAGGGAGACTACAGAAAGATGCAGAGTTCATTGCTCATTGGACTAGCCACAAACCAATTTATTGGCTCTACCCCTTTGTCATATCATAGAAGTAATTAATGCCTTAAATGGATGAATGTCATCCAAATATTGAGGAATTTTAATGAAGTTACCTATATTTCATCTATCTAGGATGAAGATATTTGGGAACTTTAAGCAAATTAAAAAGAACTTGAAAATGAATTGAAGCTTTAGTATCCATTGATAAAGCTCATTAAGCTTAGTGTTGCTAAGCTAAGAACTTTGGATTCTTATTTCAAAACTTCTTGATTGTAGATCTTAATATAAATGTTATGATGATTATTTCATTGATTTTCAATACCTTGGGTCAATTCTAATATGTTGTATAGCTTGTAGTATTATGACACAAAAACCCCCAATGTCATATAATTGAGAGTGTGATATTTCAATATTAGGACACTTTCCCTGTTTTCCGAACCTTTCATATTAAGGAGGGAGAATAGTAATTCCTTAGGAACTAAATATTAAAATTTACCCAAATATAGATTGGGTGACTAAAATTCATTATGAAAATATTTTAAATATTTTCATTTTAATAAAAAGTTCTGTTTATATTTCATTATTTCATATGTACCTCAATTGTTTCCAATATCTCCATTGCATATCCTTCCATGTTGTATGATTCTAATGTGGCTTTACCATTTTCATTTTATATGGTTCTGTTGTGTAATCACAAAACCTTGGCGTTCATATGTACCACCATGTTATTTTCTTGATATCAAGACCATCTGCTTGCTGTTTATTCTGAGTGAGAGTTGTCTTTTTCATTCAGCCTTCAATAAATGCACTATGCTCAGCTTTTAAAACCCATGAAAAATGTGGTGATAATGAGCCCCCAACTTGATGCTTTTTGAGAAAATTGACATCATCTAACAAATCTGCAAATTCAGCTTCTGACTTAGGCATTTGCAAGTTCTGCCTGACAAAGCTTCTGGATTTGCTTCACCTATGCAGCCTGCAATTTGCAAAATAACCACCTGCTGAAGAACTTGTGGACCTAGCAATCTGACCAGTGGAAATAATGTTCCATATTGTCACCAAATGTTGCACCTTCAATCTGACAATGCTTGTAGATCAATTCCAAAACCCACTGTTATCACTTTCTTGAACAAAACAGTTTCTTTCAAGTGTTGCCTCCAACTGGGACACAGTACAAATTGAACTCTGGCATACCCCATGTGAGAAATACATTCATTCAATCTAATGTCTTGGGCATTCTTTTCAACTCTTAGTACTAGGCATGTTAGGGGATGTCAGTGACTATTATCTTGGCTGAGTAAAAGTATCATGAATCAAATCTCAGTGGCCTCATCCATCAGGAAGACACTAGCATATTTCTCCTCAAATTATCTTCTATGAATTGATGAATAACCTATCAATATGAGCTCTTCTTATCAAGAACAGCTCTACCATGTGCTATGTAAAAGAAGGGCTCTGTACTCTATACAGCCACACCTGAGATGTGCAGTCAAGAAGGAAAAGTAGCCAGGATCACCAATAATCACTGCAAGAACAAAGCCCACCCTCAAAGTGATGAAAGCGTTTTGTATCCCTTAATATGATTTGTCTCCCAACTAGTTTGGAAATGAACTTGGTGGCAGCATGGCAGTCACCACACATCCGCAGATTCTTGAAAATACGGAGTGGAGTATCAGCAGGTGTGCTGATGAGCCCAAATGCAATGGCCAACATCTCACTGTGCTGAAACAAATGGAAAACCTTTCCTTCCACCCATATGTCATGTAGCATGAATTTTGTATCTGGGAAATACCCAACATTCTTCATATGCCTGGATAATCTTGTTAGCTCTGCAAAAATTTCAGTCATTTGAGGATGTTGTTGGTCATCCAATACAAAGGTGTATACCTCATTATTCACCTCAATCCAGGTGCGCTCTAGCTGTGTCTTCACACCTCTTTCCAGCATCTGTTGTTGGACATTGGCACTGAGATCCCACTTGCCAGCAGAAGCATATATGTTCGACAGCAGCACATAGCCTGCAGCATTTCCTGGGTCCAATTCAAAAACTTGTTTTGCAACATGTTCTCCCATCTCCACATTACCATGCATACTGCAAGCACCAAGCAAGGCCATCCACACAGCAGCATGTGGTGCACAGAACATTATCTTAATCAGATCCTCTGCCTCCTCCAGACAGCCAGATCGACCAAGAAGATCAATGATGCAGGCATAGTGCTCAACTGTTGCAGAAATACCATAAACTAAGTGCATAGATTCAAAATAGTGGAGGCCTTCATCCACTAGGCCTCCATGGCTACAAGCTGACAGAAGAGAAACAAAAGTGATCTTATCTATCTTGACACCTTTTTCACACATCTGCTCAAAATGTCTAAGGGCTTCTTTTCCCCGGCCATGCATGGCATAGCCTCCAAGCATGGCAGTCCAAGAAACCATATCACGAATGGGCATCCTGTTGAATACCCTCCAAGCATCCTCTAAGCTCCCACATTTGGCATACATGTCAACAAGGCTACTATCTAGAAAAATATCAGTGTCATAGTTACTTTGAATAATTCGTTCTTCAACATGCCTGCCTTCTTCAAGAGCTGCCACACTTGCACATGCATTCAGGACTCCCACAAAAGTTATGGGGTCTGGCTCCACCCCTTCTCGTTGCATTTGTCGATATAAAGCTAATGCCTTGTGCCCTTGCCCACATTTCACATGTCCAAGAATCATGGCACTCCAAGCAACCACATTGCGAGTGGGCATCCTGTTAAACACTTTCCAAGCATCCTCCATGCTCCCACATTTGGCATACATGTCAACCAGGCTATTACTCACAAACACATTGGATTCCACACCAGCTTGAACAATCTCTTCATGAACACGCCTGCCCTCTTCCAGTGCCACTACTCTGGCACAAGCAGTGAGGACTCCCACAAAGGTGACAGGGTCTGGTTGCACCCCTTCATGCTGCATTTGACGAAATAATTCCAGTGCCTTTTGCCCTTGCCCAGACTTCACATGTCCCAAAATCATGGCACTCCAAGCAACCACATTGCGTGTTGGCATCCTGTTGAACACTCTCCAAGCATCCTCTATGCTTCCACACTTGGCATACATGTCAACAAGGCTACTACCAACATAGGCATCTGACTCACAGCCCTGTTGGATGATCTGCATATGGATGTGTCTGCCCTCTTCAAGTGCTCGTAAACTAGCACAAGCATTAAGGAGTTGAACAAAGGTAAATCCATCTGGAATCATCCCCTCTTGTTGCATTTGTTGGAAAAGTTCAAGTGCCTTCTCATGCTGCCCGGCTTTGACATATCTTGCAAGCCTAGAATTCCATGAAAAAATGTTCAATTGGACACTACCTGGTGCAAGTGCAGCCAGTTCTGCCTCCACCCATGGTGGATTGAAGTTGCCATTGAGCCACAGAGGTTCTTGTGTTTTCTTGTGTTTGAAGTCAGGATACCTAACATTCATCTATGACAAGAGATGCAAATCCGTAGATCAGCACATGCATTCCTACAAGCTTCTTGATGCACAGCAGGCTTTTACTAGAAGTCACAACATGTACTGAGACCTTCCTGCATCAACTAATGCAACTGAGACCACCTGAATTCTGGTCAATTCTTACCTTTTCCGATCGGTGATCCCACCACTGCGAAGGATCCGAGAAGAACTCCCGCCAAAGCTTCTCCACGATCAATTTTTGACCTGCCACGAACCGTGACCACCAGGGCATTATGAACAGCAAACAGCTTCAATGGCGAGGACAATTCCTTTCCTTCGTGTCACACAAATAGGACATAACGATAACCAAAAAAAAAACACTACATCCATATAATCGGAATTGAAAAACCAGGTTTTACCAGCGAAAGAAAAATTGAAGAAATGGGATCTCGCAGCTTGTTAGCAATGCTAAAAAAAAAGAAAAAAAAGAAAAGAAAAAGAAAAATAGAGAGAGAAGAGCAAAAGAAAAAGGAAAGACCGAAACAGAGAAAAAAATTTCTTACCACTGCCATGGCCCTTCAAAGCTGCTGTTTTTTTTGGAGTCCATTCCGCGGAACAAAGAAGAGCAAGAGGCCTCGCAGCAGAAGAAACAAAAAGAAGATGTTGTTGAGCGTGGGATACAAACGAAGAAGAAGAGGAAGAATGGACACATAGAGTTGCACTCCCAAGCGGCGTGCCACCACCGAAAACACCAAGCATGCGGTACTGAGATGGTACCGAACTCCGTGCATTCAACTGTTGTTGCACAAATGGAGAAGACATACCTCAACCTGCAACATCATCAAAACAACACTGGTGCGTTCAAAAACCGCAATCGAGATGAGAGCAATCCCGCTAAGCTTGCTCTCTAGCTCTCGCTCGCTCGTTCGCTGGCTGGCTGGCTGCAGTGATGCGACAACCATCGAAACAAGCTCTCTCACGCAACATTAAAGGATGATGAGCACAAGGGCTTGCCCGACGCTGCTGGTGCAACGTGGGCAAACGCTGGACGTCCATTTCTCGCCCTTTGGCATCACCTAAGTCTGGGAGTTTGAATCCAAAACAAGCGGCTCACAGCAGTATAAAGGTGTGTTCACACTAGGTGTTAGAGACTCTAGTGTTGAGTCCCTTAACACCATACTAGTCATTTAAGACTTAAACTTACTTATCGTGAAGATTTTATGTTAACATTCACTTAACATTAAACTTTCTTCCATTTAACATTGGGTGCCACCTAGATTTTCATGTAACATTGGTTTAACATCAAGTGTGAATGTACCATTATAACTTAAGTATTAGCTCTGCCCTACCTAATGGCAACTTGTTCAAACCAAGTTGGTCTGGTCTCTACACTGGTAGCAAGGACCCTACCAGTCTGGTATGAGCTGAGGCAATACCAGCCTTCATACCAGTATCAGCTGGTAGTGACTTGAGGTAATATCAGCCTTGTATCAAGTTTATTCTCCGGTCTCAAGACCAGGTATATATACTGAAAAATATATACTGAAAAATTAGTCTTGAACTTAATACCAATACCAGACTGGTATGAAAGTTTTTTAAAATACCCAGTACCAGTACCAGCTGGTATATCAAATAAACCCTTCATACCGGGACTGGCTGTTATGTTCAAAAGTTGATACCAGACCAACACTAGTTCAAACTTCAAATCAATGTTGAGTGGGTATCACAAATAGGGGCCAGTTATCAGGTTGAGTCACTCAATGAGAATCAAGCATTGTAACTTAGGTGAGAATTGCTTCCTTGAAAGTTGTCCAAGGTATCATTTGGTTCGAACCTTGGTATTTGAGATTGTAATAAGTGCAATTCTCAACCTAAGTCTATGAGTTTGAATGCAAAACAAGCGGTGAGAGCAGGGTGGTGGTCAGGAAGTGATCCTAAAAATTAAAATTGGACAAAGAAAAGTCAAAACATGCCAGTTTGGCTCAGCAAAAACGTTTTGGACTAGCAATTGGGCACAGGTTGCTGAGGGTGGTAAAATGCACAACAAAGCAAAAGATCTCCCAGAGAAGAGTAAGTATTAGTAGTTAGCCACCTATTTGCAGTCCTAGTTTTGGTTTTATTGGTGGGGTTGAAAAAAAAGTAAATAACTAAACTGGGATGCGAGAAATATTTTTGCACATACTGAGCAATGCTGGAGCTGCTCTCATCGCATCATAATAGCTCTGCCCCTCATGGCAAGTCCAAACTCCAAACTTCAAACCAGCAACAGATAGGAAAGGAAATGTTCTATGAAGTTCCCAAACATTTCTGAAAATATGCCAACAGAAGTTTGCATTGTTCTGTGGTCTCTCCCATGGCTTGTGGCCAGTCCTGGGAACGTCACTCTTTCTATATTGAAAAATAAACAAATATGCCTTATTTTCATTACTTAAAGGCCGCATGTAATAGAGGATATTAGAGGACTTAGCCACAGGTCATAAGAAGATATTAGAAAAAAATTAGGATTCCTGCTATGTTTTGGTGACATGTTGGAACTCTTTGTCTGAATTGAGCCATTTTTTCCAAAACAAATCTTTTGTAGGATTTGCATTGCCTTCATTTTGGTCACCAAGGCCAGAAAAAAACACTGCTTGGTGGTCACTCACAGCCATAGTTTTTGCCCATCAACCATATTGTTTTAGACAAAAGTCCATTTCACACTACTTAACAAAACAGACTTCAGCAAACTCTTGCTGTTAGGTATATAATTTTTCAAGCATCCATGGACTAAATTTCTGAACAACTGTATCAAGCTCAGGGTGTTTCATGTATTTTCATTTTCCAATATCAGTTGGCTGATTTGCTCAAACCTTTGGGTAAATTATGAGGAAATTCACATCTCATCTGTAACAGTGGAATGTGATCATAGTCTAAACAGTGGTCACCTGCACAGGGGGTAAGCTTAAGCTTGATCAACACCTCATAACATAGCATTGCTAAGGTGTACACAAGGTACACACATCTGCCTTTTGTATCAATTCTGGTTTTTCACTACCAAAATCAGTGCCCACCACTATGTCTGAGATATAGCAATCCCCCTAATTACAACTAGCAACCCAGTTCCTAGGTTTCCTTATTTCTTCTCTTGCATCCTTCATAGATTCTTTCTCCTATACTTTGTTTCATCTCTTTATGTTTCAGTCAAGGAACAATTACAGGTATTAGTGGCTTTCAGATCTACATTATTAAAATGGAATACAACTGCACACAGTTTCTTCTTACCCACTGCAAGGAACAGGAAGATTTCAAAGTTTACATCAGAAAAACCCTGGCCCTGACTTCATCATTGTACGTCCCCCAATCATCACCCCACTCCATGCAGTATCCACATACCAATGTCTTTCAAGCAGAAATTCACAGATCTGCTGTAGGCCAGAATCTTGATCACATCAGGCAACCGCCTCACTGCCATCACTTGCCATCAGGAATGGAGATCGCCCAAGGGGGCCAAGGACACGTCTTCAGCAGAACAGAAAGCCCAAGCTTCAACAGTTTCAACAACATATCATGAGGTTTCAGCAAAAAATGCACTAGTCCTTGGTCCCCTTTGACAATCTCCTTTCCTTCTTCAAGCTCCTCATAGATCTGTTCTTCATGTTAGCCCTTCAAGCTCAACTCTGTCCCATTTCCCACCAAGTCCTCCTAATCATCTCCACCAAATCTTGTGGAACTGACATCAGAGAGCACCTTGGGTGCTGACCTAAGACCACTAAACAGGACTAGAAAAGTGACCAGCACCAGAGTCTCACACTTTCTGAAAGCTTGGCATCGTGCCTATCTACTCTATCCATCACGAGTTAAGATCTTATGCAAAACTGTGAAGGTGGTTGATAGACACAACAGAAATGGTCCAAGAAAAAAATGGACAGTGTCTAGTGCAATCAAGAAAGAAAGAGGTAACAACTGCAATAACTCTGGTTTTACAACGATGATTGATGCAGATCAACAGGAGTAGTATAGGAAAAGAAATTTCTAGGAGAAACACTTGACGATGGCTAACCATGGCGAAGGCTACACACTAGGGTGTCGGAAAGAAACTCATGAGTACAGGAACCCGTACATTGAGGTAGGTATGCAGCTTTCCTACAACGTTACATAATCATTAGGGTTCCTGATCCAACAAGGAAAAAACGGCTTGAGAGTACAACGGCTAGACTAGCATGCTGGCTTTAAGACTCCGTGGTGTTTAGATTCTGGGATGCAAGTGAAGCTATATAAAGATTCGGCTATTGAGGCAGCTCTGTACCAAAGGGGGGGGGGTGGTCATCCACAGAGGAGATTGGAGCAATAAAGTTGGGGACACTTACCCATGACTATCAGGTGTGCAACTCTGATGCGCATGATATTCTACAACACCATACATCATGATAGAATTGTATTCTGTAGTAGCGCCGATACTGACTTAGGAGAGTGTGAACTTCAAGAGACTGCGCCATCGATCTATCGATGTACCGGCCGCCCTTCGAGAGTTTCTTCAACTCATGTGATAATAATCATCACCTGCTTCCGACCTACTTCGGGGTTCAATGAAGCATATCACTTTGGAGAAGGAAAACACGGGACATACCCATCTCAACTATGAGAAGATGGTATAATTCTACGCATCCAAATTACAGGCAGAAACCATGATCAACCCTCCCACCCGGACGGCTTTCTTGCAGCTCAAGAAGAAGAATCGAGGAGGAATCGTAGACACGTCGAGACAAAGTCCAGAAAAAAGACAAGGTCATCTAATAAGCTTTCCTTCTTGGATGCTAGACAGGTTCCTCTGTGGGACAGGAAAATTCTTCGTTATGTGAACTTCAGGATCCAGAAAGGAGCAATTATTATTACTTTGTAAGCATAACTACATTGAATGTGTCAGAGATATTAATGGTATACCACCTTCTCTGTGATCGGTTGAAACTTGGAACCAATGTTGGTCTTAGAGCATCTCCACCGGTGCTCAGTATGTCACTCTGGATAATAAAATTAAATGTCCACTACTACTCTTGTATGAGTTGAGGCAATACCAGACTTAATACTAGGTACTATCTAGTATGAGTTGAGGCAATACGAGCCTTATACTAGATAGCATCCTGGTAGGGTCTAGGGAACTGAGGTAATACTAGTCTCAATACCTGCTTAGATAGGCCAAAAATCAGTCTTAGGCCCACTTAAGACGAGGGTCCAGGGTCCAAATTTCCTAGGAACCAATTTGGACTGATTTGAAGCAAATTGAATCCTTGAGTTGGACTATACCTTGGTCCCTAGCCCGATTCTTGGTTCTCCAAATCAGGTGCTCTCCTTTTAACACTGTTTTTTTGGTCTGAACCAATTGATTTTCACTCCAAAACAGGTGCCATGTAGGTTTAGCCTCAATTTGCCACTTTTTGGTCTTGGACCCTTGTCTAAAGGTCTTGGGACCAATTTAAAGCTTTTGACCAATAAGATTGCTTGAATTCATTGGTCCCTGGACCTTGGACCCTCGTCTAAAGTTGCCCTTGGTAGCCAAGACCAGACTGGTATGAAGCTTCAAAACTTTTCTTACCAAATACCAGCCTGGTATGAAAATAAAAAATTCTGATACCAGGACCACACTGGTATGTTCAAAATCAATACCAGACCAATCCTGCTTGAAAGGGTTATATGCTTGTTAATGGTTATATCCTCACTCTCTCCATAGGGGTTGGTGTTGGACGAAGTAATTTGATTGGCCACATGAAAACTGATCCTAATGGAGAAGGGGAGTTCAACTGTGATGAAGGCTCATGGTGCAAAAGGCACAAATTAAAAAAATTCTTTCATAGGTTTTTGGGAAGCAAATTGATGTCTATCGAAAACCTTACAATGTAACAATTTTTTCAATAGTTTGTTTCATTGTGCATGTGACTACTACCACGGTCAAGTAATCCTACCTTTTGAATCAAATGATTCACAAAAAGGCCTATTGTAGATGATGAGTGGTTAAGGATTAATATGCCCCCCATGTTGTGGTTGTTGAGAGAATATGTACAAAGATGACAATAGTGAAGTTCATTGATTGTAACAAAGTCAGTACTTGTGGATTGGGAGAGAAATGCATCTAAGGGTTAGTTTCCATGTGGATAATTGAGTCATTGCACCTAGCATTGACCATGAAAGAATAATTGGAGAAAATAGTCAAAACAAGTTCACAAGCATTCCAATTTGTTTGAAACACTCCACCATGTTTACAATGTATTGCTGGTTACCTTTGGACCCTTCAACTGCTAGAACACCTTCACACAATTTTTTTTCAAAACACAAATTCATGTAACTAACATGTGCTAGTAATTTTTAAAAATAATGATCTCTAATAGAATTGGTGGTAGAATTGGGGGTTTGTTGGGAGGATCAACCTTGTTGCAATTAACAAAGGATTCTATAATCAAATGAGAAAAAATGTGTGTTCAATTGTGTTTAAAAGAGTGAGCTATGAAAAGGGCACAAGGGAAAGATTGACTAATTCAAGTTGGACCTTTTCTTAATCATACAACGAAGTAAGGACATTAGAGTGTAGCCATTTGCAAAATTGGATTTGTGTTGTGAAAATTATTGTTGGTATGGAACAATTGCTATGAATGGCACAAAGAGCCACTTTACCTTATTTGATTTTGGTACAAGCTCATTGTCAAAATAAGTTATAGATATTACACAATTAAAAACACTTAACAACCTTCATGAAACCACTTGGCAAAATCCAATTTCTTTTTTTGCAAACACAACAATTTTCAAAGATGAATCATCTTCAAGGACTTATACCTTAGGAAGGGGTTTGGAATCATGAGGATTAAGTTTTGATTAATCCCTTTTAACACATAGGTAGACTATTAAACATATTTCAAAACAACACTTGCAATATTCATCATTCATGTGATTTTCAACACCCAAAAGTTCCAATCTTTACCCTTTATATACTTGAAGGAAAGAAGTGAATGAATAATTACCCACATTCATCTATATCTATTCCCCATGTATCAAACCAATCGTCCAATACCACTTATAATTTTTCATCCTCCTATGGATAAGTTCTACATTTTTGGGAATCTAAGATTTGATCAAGTTTACACACTTGACCTCCCATTATTACTAATTCGAAATAGTTACCTAAATTATTCATAATCAATCCTTATGTCCTTAGTCAAAAGATTCTCTTTGTAGGGTCCATGAGGTTCATTATTTTATTCCTTATTTTTATCCATATTGTTACCCCAACACTAATATTATTATTTGTAATTACTAATAGTTATTTTGTTATTACATCAATTCATGCCTATTCTTACATGTTATGTAAGATGTTATATTTGCATTAAAAAAGTTAGACAAGTTTTTTTTCATGTTATTAGTGGTCAATGGTCACTCAAGGTTGAGGTTATCATGCTTGTGAAAACATAGCCCAACCACCTAGCTTGTTGAAGTATCTCTTAGACATTCTAGATATAGGTGTTGAGGTTCCCACTTTCTCTTCCCCAATGTAGGTACATTGTTCATCTACATTTGTGCAATCCACAACTTTAGCTTGCCTATAGCTCATTGCAAGTCATTTCATATTGATGCTCACCAATGACAAGGTTTCTTGTCAAGAAGGTACATGGCCTTTCTACATTCATGTAAACCCCAACACATACTTGTAAATTAATTCATAGTTTTTAAAGTCTCGCTACACAATTATTAATTTGCAGAACAATTTCTCATGAGTTCAAACACATTTTAGAACTTTTTCCATGACAATCCTGGACTTGCCACATTCAAGCTGGAACAATCCATCCAACCAGAACAAATGAAAGCACTCATGGAATTCATGATGCTGGATGACCAACTCACTACCAAACACACCCTCCCATTATGGAATGGCATCAAAGAGCTTGGTAATAACACCACACCATATGGAAAACTCTACTACCAACAACCCATGGATTCTCTATCATTATGGTGGATATCTACAACTAGGGATTTAAATTTGATTCATTCCTTGATACTTAATTTCATCATTTCCTTTCACACTTTTCCACCATATTACACTATTTCATCTAATGTCAAAATTTGCCATTTGTAGAGACCATGCTGAACATAACAAATGTTGGGAACGAAGTACAATGGTCTGCCCTTCCATAAAGTCTTCCAACACAATATTATGTCGTTAGTTACCAGTTCATTTGAGTTTCTTCATTGCATGTAATTATAGCCAAAACTGCTGATCATTGTAAAGAATCCTCTTATGGGATAGTAGATGGTGATTAGAGTAAAAAATTCCAAGGTGTGGGTGACATGGAACTAATAGTTAACCACATTCCTAAGTGGATTCAGGATTTTGTGATGGTATATAGTGAACTCCAGAAACTAGAACCAAACCATCAAATAAGTTTGTATGGAATGTGTACACCAATCACACAATTGTTGTTTGGTGTTAATTATAAAACATGGAACATCCCTTTGATTATTGTTGATGATGCCCACATAGATGTCCAAGCCAGTGAATAAATTTTGGTGTTTATGCAGGGTTTAGTTCCACATCTTTGTAAGAAAATGATGTAGGCACTTAATTTCAATACTTCTTTTTCATGAGCTAGTCAAATTTGTGGTTGTTTAGCCTCTCATATTGCTTTTGTTACAATCTTATGGATCCCATGTTACGTGAAGTTTATCTCATTTCAATCTTGAGCCATATTCCCTAATGCAGATATCACAGCTAGCACATTATACCTTGTTGATTACATCTGCTACAAGCTACAAAGTGCAATAAGATTGGCAAAGCAAACTCACCAAGATTGGTTGGCATCTGCATTTATTACACCATCATCTTTTGATTGATGGTTGTATCCCATGATTTGCAGGCTCCAAGTTGAGATCAAAAGAGTGGTGCGCAAATGCTCCCGATGATGCTCTACCAAATGCAATATGCTCAGAAACTGATCAGCATCAGCAGTTGTGCCGAACTCCAGTGTCTCATGCTTGGGAAGACACATGGTGATTATGTGCTTAGTGTGTTGTTGTTGTTGTTGTTGTCCCTTAGTGAACTCTTGCCTGGCAGGGCCAAGCAGTATGCTGACACTGTTTTGCAATTGATTGATGCGTAGTATGTCATCAATTGCTGTCACTAGTTCCACATTCCATTTTGTGTTTGACAAGCATTCCATTTTCTGAACATGTAGCAACCTCCTTTGTGTCAGCAACACAAACTCATCCACTTGCCGCAGTGGCATGCACACCACCAACACCTATTAAAGCACAACATGGTCCAAAGGTACTGGTATAATGAACACCACTAGAAAGCATATAGAAAACATATTGTCCTTGTGTAATATTTGATGCATCAAACTCTGCTGAATTGGCAAATGTATTAATGGGTAACTCTGAGCAAGGTGTCTATGCATGTGCCAGTCATAAACCTAGACAGATGGGTGTCCCAAATCACATGTGTACATGTGAGCTTACTTCATTCTGAAATAGCCATTGTCAGCAAGGCCTGATCTATGCATGTTGCAATGACAAACCTTGAAAAGTGGGTGTCCCAGATTACACATGTATGTGTGAGCTTACTTCATTTTTGAAATAACCATAGTCAGCTTCCAGGAGCACTGCCTGTCCAACAGCACTTTCCCAAGAATAGGGAAGGAGAGGTGTATTCTCATTCAAGTGCCTGGGAAGGCGGATCCGCACAGTAGCTCTCCATTTTGCAGGGCTGCTATGATTGCATATGCTTTGCCCTGTCTTACTTGCCACCTCCAATATACTTACAATTGGCCGTGCTACCACCCCGAGTGCTCCCACTGCAACTCCTATTCATTGTACCAAAACCAAATCCATGCAAAGTGGGTTGGGTAGATATCTGATGGCATATTAATGTACATGGTTACATCAGTTATTTCAGGATGTCTAGGCCTTTCAAGCTCTGTGAATCTCAGAGGCTTATCAAGTCCAAAAAATTTCAAATAATTACCAGAGATCATTCCACGAAGACCAGCTCTCTCAGCTCCTCTAACTGGGGATTGTAGCAAACCTGTTAGACCCTGTTTCACATAACCATGTGATACTGCTTCATGCTTCACATCTCTAAAAAGTCCACATTTTATACTAGGCCAAAATTCAAGTGCTATCATCACATACATCCATCAACTCATCACATTAGGTTATATTGAAATTTGATGCACAAGTGTGTTTGCATTGCACATGTACACTCATGAGAACGTGGATCACATACCTCCAAAAACTCATTAACCAGGCTGAGGTCTTCAACTCCGTGATAATTGTGCTCACGTCTCATGAGTTTTGCCACATACTCCTTGTCAAAAGCAAATGTTGTCACACCCTGCAGGATTGCACAATATCTGCTCTTCCCATCAATAACATCCCAAACATGGAGTCTTCATATTCTAACTTACAAACATGATGATCTGGGTGATTTTCCAAGCCTTCCAGACTCAAGGAACAGGTTGACATATTGAGGTTGAAGTTCCAAGACAACGCTTGTGGACCTTGTGGGCAGCCTTGCTCATCCGTGTTGCTGCATTGCTGAAGGCATAGATTGTGTTGTTGAATAGACTGTAAGTGCCCTCAGCCAAACCCCTCACCAACTCTATTGGGCTCTGAACACATCACAAGGCTAATGAGTTAAATGCTGATCATTTCATACCAGGTGTTCACATAAAGATGAATGCAAATGACGTTGTTCGGCATTGGAAATCAATCAGCTCTCAATAATCAACCTTCATTCTCAGCTTCATAAGACTTCACTTGCAATTTTCAGTGAGTGTCACCCTGCAAAACAATTTCAGCATTCTTGTTTCTCCACTGCTATGGTTTACAGAATATTCTATACAATGCATAGAATCACCTTACCAGAAACCTCATGTGCTGCCAAAAATTCAATTTTAGGTTCGATGACAGTAATCCAAGTTGTATGGGTGTCAATCAGTCAAATTTGATGCATTCATGACATAATGTAGGTGTGACTAAACTTGTGTGATGTGTTGCAATGCAATCTATCACCCATCTCTCGAAGGAAAACAATCATCAAAACAATATACTTATGATGTGTATTTCCTTGCAATCTATCATCCATCTCTCAAAGGAAAACAATCACCAAAATGATAAACTTATGACATGTATTTCCTTGCAATCTATCATCCATCCCTCAAAGGAAAACAATAAATTTATGATGTGTATTTCCTTGCTATCTATCATCCATCTCTCCAAGAAAAAGTGCCAATTTGATTTGCTTTAAAAGGCAATAGCCATAAGGCAACCTCAAAAAGACTCTGTTCAACAAAGTCTTGGTTTTGGTTGACATTGCCCATGTTGGAATGTACCTGAACTAGAACAAAATCTTCAAATTCTGTATAGAAAAAAGAGCATAGCAACACAAACCATAGTGTGGAAATTCCATTTTCATATCATCTTGAGACATTGGGGTTCAACAATCAAAATCTGGTTTGAGATGTGAAACTGTTGAGTACTAACAATGCAACAACTTCAAACACCAGGTGCAATACCAA
>Ga0116231_10007750_pt1 | contig 19371 bp, 17 predicted proteins | sample S1TSphgellanicum_2_FD_89695 | JGI IMG/M metagenome (GOLD analysis project Ga0116231, IMG submission 89695) | Host-associated microbial communities from peat moss isolated from Minnesota, USA - S1T2_Fd - Sphagnum magellanicum MG | ecosystem: Host-associated > Plants > Peat moss > Unclassified...
TCCAAATGAAAATATTGAATGACATTGCATACAACTTCAATCTGAATTCAATTCAATTCAATTTCAAATTTAATTAGATTTAGATTCAATCAAATTGAATGCAACAAAAATAGGATACAAATAAATACATAAGATATTGAAAATCTACTTGTAATTATTGTGTTGAGGAAAAACAAAATCACAAAGAAAAATTTAGATTAAAAAAGGACACCCTTCCATCCCTCTTTGCTTGAGAATAAACTAAACATATTCCAATTTGGAATTGTCCAAAGAAGGATGACTCATCCAAGAAAACAACTTATGAAACCTAAAGTTATCCTACATAAACCAACTCCAATGAATTGTTGCACTAAAATTTTGTTTAGTAGTTTTTTTATGTATCAATGGTCTAATAGAGCTTACATTCATTGTCCTGCTTTATGAACATACCAATGTTATGCAATTATTCAATTTCTTAAATAACTACTAGTTCCAATTCTATAAAAAAAATCATAATCAAAAAATTGTTGGTTCTGATTTTTTTGGGAAAAATTTGAGCCAACAACTCAGTACTAGATATTTCAAAAACATCAAAAAAACCTATAGTTTTCATGACAAAACAATGGTCATTTGATTTCTCATGAAAATTCCACAAGAAGAGGCCCACCTAGTTAAGGAGTTTATGCTTGATGGATGATGAATCTCATGAAGACCAACGTTTTTTTTCAAAATACCCAAGATCTATTGGATGGCTACCAAAATTTTGGTGGGGAAGCAATACTAGCAATTTGAAAATGCCAATGGTAAATGGCCCTAACAATGCTACATTTTAGTAAGGCAAATTGTAGCAACTTGTGCATTTGAGTAATTAAATATAGGCAACAACAATTTTAAAAAGTGATAATGTGTTTTGGCAAAACCAATCTTTTACAAGTAATTTGTGCATGGCAATACACATGGAAAGGCATGGAATGTGACAATCAAGTACATGGAGCATGGAATGTGGTGAGCAATTGCAAATTGCAATGGGGATTATAGCGAAAAGGTGAGATTGGAAATAAAAACTCAACAACTAACCCTAAACTAAGACAAACAACATGAACATAATTTTAATCCCACAATGTGACAAAGAAAAACACCATCTCCAAGAAGATCAAGAAGACTAATGAACTAGGGGGTGTCGAACCCTAATCTTTCTTGATCCCACCCATTGCAACATAGTTCAATCCTACACAAGCCATGCACATTAGAACCCTACATGCATGCCCACATTAATATAAAACATCCAACAAAATGCGAAACTAAAAATTCAAAAGAAAAACAAATCAAAGTGAGGTTGAAATCAAACCTCCAAATTTTTACATTTGTGCTTATGAGCCTTGCCAAAATTTGGCATACATTAGGGATGAAACTAAAATGCCTCAATTGCCAACAACTAGATCATCTTCATGCCAATGCAAATTGACCTAGAGGTGCAATAGGAGCAATGAAAATTTGCACCTTAAACTATTAGCTAAAGCTACAAAGGTTCTACAATCAACTACATATCTTAACTTATTCTCTACCCAATCCTTCATGTGGCCCCAAAAGGAAAGGTATCCAAACAATAATGCTCTTGTGCAAACATTTTCACAACCAAATCCAAATGAACTATTAGTTGGTTGCAACATGGATTTCATGAATGACAATATAGAGAAGCAACGTTCATCATTTACATTCCCTAAAATCATAACCATAGCCAGTTCTGCCGATGTAAAATAATCAATAATTTGATGTTACAAAAGGCCAATGGATGTTAGATTAGACCAAAGTTGAATGATAGGGTTGCAGATTAGTGGGGGTTCCAAAGCAGCAACATGGTTGCTTTACATGGTAATCTTGAAAAGAAAAGCTGTAAGGTTCAACTTGTTTTCATCAAAGAGGGTAGGAATCTTCACCTAATCAATCTTTGGATGAATGAATCTTCCAACAAAAAATTGAGCCTTTAGCAAGGTCAAGTGCCCCCAAAACATGTCCTTTGCATGCAGATTCAACCAATATTGTGGATAGATGACGTTAGTTGCATTCATCAGTTCCTAGTTTGCGAACCGTCACTCTAATTCAAAGATCAAAGAGGTAGCAACATGTGAACATTGCACTTTAACAACTTCAAAAGTTGTCCAATCATCTCATGTGGCCTAGGTGAACACACCAGTAAGAAGGCACCTCTTATGCATCATGTATTACTTGCCCATAAAATAAAAAACCACAAAATGTTTGTTGCAAGATTTGTCCACCAAGCAATGAGTTGTTAGTTAGAAGTGTTTTCATGGAGGTCCAAGAAGGCCTTGAAGTGCTCATGAGAATATTTCTTTTCTAGATCAAAATACATGTTGTATAATTTAACATAATACATATTCACAAAAATGATGAAATCACATACAAAGCAAGCTTGTGCCTGTGCAAATTTGATGAGGGCATGCATTGCCCCCAAGAATGGCATGATGCAAGTTAAACTCAAGAATGCTTCAACATCACAAAGATATTGCATATTTGTCTTTGTTGTCACCATAATATGCATGTCATCATTCATCCTCACAACCAAAAACCGATATTCTAAAAGAACCCACTTAGCAAGGGACAACATGGAAATCCACCTAATCTTTACATTGCATAGAAGTTTCAAACCTTTGGTTTCCAGGAGCTTGGCAAAATCACATTGCTCAAGGTGTCTTTTTAGTGAAAATGATAAATAGGTATAAGTAGTTTGCAACATCCCTTCCAATTTCGAAACCAAAGGCAAAGTTGAAAGTGTTTGCACCATTAGGTTTGTCCAATGTACCATGTAATGCACTAGAGTCAAGAAAGGTGCAGAATTGGAGTTCAATCAAATAGAAACATTAGTATGCACACCGATGAACACTACAACCCCATTGGAACCAAAACGAACAAGTTTGCTGGTAATCTACTAATCTATTAAGCCCCTTATATTCCACCAAAGACTTTAAATTAATGCAGTCAAGTTGTTTGTAAAGCCTTCGCCAAACACCCTTTCAAGATTCAGTAATAATAGCATCCTCTTAAAACCATCAACAACATAAGCATGCACAATACACTAAGATTGATTGTCAATTATGGTAACTTCATTACAATGGATAACAATGTACCTGGCATTTTGCACAACAACTATGGTCAACTTGGTGATAATTTGGTGCATGGTTTCAAGCTTTAACCATTTGTCGATCCATGGAATCGGACTAGTGCTTGTGCGATGTGTTTTTCACCTTCAAAAGCTTAAACAAATGATTCATGCTTTCAAAATTAATCAAGGGTCAACCAAGTTTCAAGAGCTAGAACATAACAACAAATTGGATGAATTTGTGCTTCTTGTCCATACTAACTCCTCCAACACATGCAAGGTCAACAACTATGCTTCAACCCCTGCTTACCCACAAGCATTCATTTTTTGCATGTTGGCTCTCAGTTGACATGAAGTATTGTCCCATAACACAACCAAGCCATGCAACCTTGTATTTGTGCCAGCTTGCATGTTTTTGCAAGCTATCAAACTTAGGCACCAAAATCTTTTCATGTCCTTCAATCTTGCCATAAACTTTACAACGAACCATAGTCAGTTTTCCATCACACCCTACCACTACCTCAACCCATGGTAATTTTGCTACCCAAACTTCCTGGAAAACACGATTAAGCTCCCATTCCTATTTCCTTCATTTTTTCAGGATTTTTTGGTTCTAGATTTGACTTTGCAAATTGAATATGAAGATCAAGAAAAAGATCGATAAGATCAAAGGATGAAAATGGTGATAATAGATCACAGAGAGGGATGCTACAAAACAATGAAGTTATTTCTGCCATATTTGGCCCTTGTGCACTAAAAAGGAACTTGTATTTGAAACCTACAAGTGGTTACAATGGGCTCATTGTGAAAAGAAACCAAACACACACAAAAAGATTGTGCAAACCTTAAACCCTAATATAATAAGCTCCCCCTAATTCAGCTTTTGTAAAAACTTGAAATTAGGTGAAAATTAATAAAACGCAAAAAAACAATGTGTGAACTCCAAACTTGAAATTAGTAAACCCTCAAGTTTCCCCCAAGTTTGACCTTTGTAAACCTCACAAAAATCCATCAAAACCCCTAGCAAGCAAAGAGAAAAAAAGCTAGCACAAAGAAAGAGTGTGTGATTATTGAACCCGATCAAAACACTAACCTCCCGATCCCCAAAGTTCAACCTTTGTAGAAGCTTAGAAAGCATGTCAAAACACAGAAAATGGAAAGAAAGTAAGTGAATCCTAATATCTAAAACACCAACCTCCCCTAGTTCAAACTTTGTAGTAGCTTGCAAATGCATCAAAACTTGATAAAGCAAATAGAGAGTGCAAACCTTAAATCAAGGAACACTAAACCAAAGTTTGAACTTTACAGAAGCTTGAAAACATGTCAAAACCCAATGAGCATTGTACCTATACAAAATGTAAAGACTAAACAAGTCTTCTTATAAAAACTTTGTAGATTTGGGAAGAAGAAGGAAATATTTATTTACTATTTTTGAACTCCATCTTGGACCCGCTTTCAACACATTGTACTCTCAAGCTATGAAGACAGAGATCTTCATGCCACTCCTTGTTGTTGCTTTCCACCGCACACAATAATGTTTGCACTCCCAAGCCATAATTCACACGATAGTGACAATCTCCTCCGTTTATTGCATAATGTAAAACTAATGAACCACAACAACAGAACATAAGGAGAAGGCGATATAGAAGGATGGGAGGTTGGAGAGAAGCAACTACGAAGCTTGAGAAAAATGGAGAAAGTAAGGCAATGGCAATGGATGTGAAGTAGCTACTTGACAACATCCATGAAACTGAAAGCAAAATTTGGCTACATAAAAATGAATGAGATCAACCCCTCCACAATTTCCATTGATGGAGTTTTCAATATTGCAACTAGCCCTAGATTGTGTGGTTCGGAATCTGGAAAATTAAATGCATCTAGACCTTTCAATTTAACAAAGGCGTGTCTAACAAGCCTCTGGGAGTTTGCCAATTGGGGAAATTTCGTGCAGAAAAAAAAAACACTAATGAGGACTTATTTATGAAGATTGTTTCCTGAGTTGGTCATTTGACCCATTCATGGGTTGAAGCCAATTCACAACCCTCTACAAAGTACCTAAATAGCTAGTGTAACTGTTATGTCCCAAGGGTTCATTGCCTCTTCTTGCCTCCCTCCCCTTGCTAACAACCTATTAAGCTCCATGTTGAGAAAGTTTACCTTCCATGGCAATCTTCACAAACAATGTGTTGGGTCTTGTGGTGTTTACCTCAGCATGTCTTCTCAAGCTTTCCACAGCTTTATTAGTTTTTGAACCTAACAACTACGGTATTGAACTTTTTCAACCTGTAAAATTTTCATTTCTCTTGGACATTGTTTTCACTCTCTACTATATTACTCCATCACCCAAAAAAATAATTCAAATTTTCGATTAATTTTGCGTGCAATATTGTGTACTGGGTGGATTTTTTTCAAGGATAGGACATGCAAAAATCATCAGTTTAGCATGAAATTACATAACCATAACCTTCATTGTGGTTTGGAAATCATGCAGATTTGATTTGATGTTTTATTTTATTGTTTGGGTGCATAATCTTTGCATATGATTGTTTAGGTGCTAGTCATAAGAATGATGGCCAGAGCTTTTATTTAAACCCAAATTTGAAGCTACACTTGCCATCCAAGACCTATTTGCTGGAAATGACCCAAGTCAATACAGTGTGTTTATTCAGAGTCCTTTTTAAGCAGATGTTCATGTCGCAACTGAGTATGCTGATGACAAGGATGTGTGGATTTATACTACTATTGGCATCGATGGTATTGTATATGAAATTCTAAGATTTGGCCAGTGGCATCCTAACTGTATGTTCTCTTTTCTAATTTCTATTGTTCAAGCTGCAAACCTTGGAATTTTTAGGTGATTTTAGTCTCTATTTGTCAACACTTGGAGCTAAATGTGTAAAATGTGAAGAAACATGAGGCATAGTTCTTGCTCATATGTTTTCATCTTTGAAATAACATTTAATTGCTAATATATTATCAATGAAATTTTTTTGGCGAAAATGCCAAAATATGGTTTTATATATATATATATATATATATATATATATATATTGAGGAGGCATATTTATTAGTGCTGATTTTTCCAACACATACATCTAAACAACATAGATTCTTATTTTTTAAGGTTATTTTCAAATTTTGCCTCCATAGGAATAGACCCGGGATGGACAAATCTTTTGGGTGTGGAATACAAGATGGCCATACAAATTGTCAAGCAAGATATGCCTGGAGTTTTGGTTGAATACAAACCAGCCGATAGGTTGCCCCTAGATAATATTTGAATCAACCATGTAATACTTTACATAACTCCAAATGGAAATGTAGATAGAACACCAAAAGTAGGTTGATATATCAATGAGTCATTTTGGTACGAAGAAGTTGAAGTTTGCATGACACTCATTGATCATTGACTATTGTTGCAATTACATACGCTACACAGTGTATTTCCAGTAGCATATCCCAATAAGAAAAATATGTCAAACAACAATTGTATGGAAGTCTAATGAATTTGTGTGCACACAACAACGAGTTAGTCATTGAAATACTCCAAGAATGTATGTATACAAACAATGTAAGAAATTAGTATTGAAGATTGTGTCTGGTGGTGGGAATAGCATCTTAGTGATGACAATAAAAAGTAACATTTGCACCTTTTGAGCACTCAATTGTTCTTCACCCACAATTCCTTGCAAAAAAACTATGTAACCATTTCTTAATGGTCAAGTGGATGACCACGCTGATCAGACCCTATATCTATTTCACTTTTACTACCTTCAGTTAACATCATCAATAGAAATGAAAGATGAACTGATTATGTGAATGAACTAACCAAAGTAACTCAAAAGCATCATCAAGATGCAGGAAGTTGTAAACTACGAGCATTGGAAGAGATTTTCCCATCATGATGAGACGAAGAAAATCAAGAGTTTTTTTATGCTATTTTTGCCTTCAAATTTTGTTGATTGAAAACAGGCATAGATTTGCCTTCTGCATGTGTATGTACTAATGGATAAAAACATAATTTGCTCCATTTTTCTTCGAGGCAAGGATTTTTCAAAACACAAAATACCAAGGGTGGCTTCTCCGGATCAAGTACATGTACAAAGGAGCAACAAACAAACTAAGTAATCATAGGCAGCCTAGTTAAATCTGCAGCAGATATTGTTCCTTTTGCCAAGATGAAGAATTGAACACATGACCATTGGATGCATCTTTACTGGATCATCCCACAATGGAAATGACAGCACTCTTGTGGCTATGATAGAATGGCATACCCAAAACTTGGAAGTGATTGAAAAGTCTCTAGCATTGCATCTACATGGGGAAGTGTACAATTTTGTGGCATAGCATACTTCTACTACTTTCTTACATTAGTCCTTAGGCAAGTGATTAATTGCTTAATCCAAACTCAACTTAATGGACTCTGAATTCAAACCCTGAAGGAATGTCATATCAAGTGCAACAAAACTTGCAAAAGAAATGATCAATGGACAGTTTTCTCCACTCTCCAACAATGCATGAAAGTTGAAAGCTACAATTGAGAGGAAGCAAAAGGTGGCTACATATGTTTGCAGAACCAACCTTACTATTTGAAAGCAATTCATAATATATATTTCAAAGAGGAAAACTTTGTTTCTTCTTCTGACACCTTGTTCTTCTGACACCATGGTGTCAAAAGAAAGACAACTGCATCTCCTGTGCAGTAACGGCAGGAAGGGTTGAATTGTCTGTTCAGAGCTCAAATGCCTATTTGGTGCACAAGAGTAATAGAGCAGTCCATTACTCAATTTTCAAGGTGTCTGCAACATTGACTGTGCAGGTGAAACCATTCTGCTTTCTCAGTTGCTTCGCACTTAGTTCAGTGTTCCCACCAGTTATTCATAGGATCTTCATTTACAACACCAAGCTAGTGTTTCTTCTGCCCAGCAGGATGGCAGAATCAACCAAAAGTTTCCTATCATCTTACCAAGAATGGACAGAAGTGCCAATGTCAGTGTCCCTGAAAAATTCACTGACTGGACACTGAGGTATGTAGTAAAAATGAGTAGATTACAGATATTCACACTTTTAATGAGCAATTTGTCAAAACACTCACCTCCCTCATGACTCCCACCGAAAATGACGAGTTGATGGTGGAGAGCCAGCAGGTAAGAAATCTACTGAGAGAATACAATCAACTCATCTCAGGAAAATACCTACCAGCCAAGAGAGAAGAGACCATATGACCCACAGAATTGTGAGAAAAACAGAGATTCCTGCCACAATGGTCAGAACTGGGGGACGACCTCCACTTTCCTCACTCAGCTTCTCAACCTTGGAGACTTGATTCTTCCCTGTCGCAGCTGCTTCTTGTTGGTCATTGGAGTCTGTTTGTGAACTCCATGCACTTGACCTTTTGGGCTCTGACACCTCACATGCAGAACTAAATGGGTATCTCCATACAAGGTTTTTCAAAGGATACATTCCAAGGGGGGCCAAGATCTTCAGCCACACAGCCAGCAACAAATACCAAGAGAGATGCCTACAAAAACTGCATACAATGCAGGATGATAGACAGGACGATATAAAAGCTAACAACAGTAAGAGACTTACACTGCAAAAACAAAATACTATGAAGGATTGAGACAACATGAAGACCAAAACTTGAGACAAGCCATTGACACAGAGAGTGAGAGGAAAAGAGCTTGGGAAAACAACAGATGATGTGCAAGAGAGTAGGACCTGAATCTCCAAGTCAGGTGGGAGGAGTAGGGTTCTCTTTACCTTGAATAGAGTGCACTCCCACCTTTGAAATCCTCCTGCAAAACCTTGGAATCGTGCACATCTTAGCCAGAGAGACTAATGTTCTCATTGTGCTGGGGTGTCTTGACCCTGATTGCACTACAGATTCAAAGCTGAGGAGAAAATACCTTTCTAACCCCTAAGACAGGGATTGCATACAAGGGTTACCTATTACACTCAGTGGAACCAATCTTGTTGTCTAATGTTGATATTGTTGACACAATTTAGGTCCGAGGAAATCCAGCTATTTCTGCAAATGATTATGAACATATCTTCCAATGCCTCTCTCCCATCACTCCTAAACCACCACATCAATCCCCTCATTTGCTTTAAAGACAGCATATGTAAACCCGAGTTGTTGCATCTTGGACCACACTAAGCTTATCTCAGTTTTCGGGCTTGTTATGTGTTCCCATAAAACCAAACTTATTCCCAACTGCCTATAGTGGTTTCTCCTAGGCTTAAAAATGCAATTGCTCGTTGTTGCACACCGATGCACACACATGCATGTAATTCCAGCATTCAAATTCCTCCACATACATTCTTGTTTAATGACTTCAGCTTAATGGAACAAGAAGATCAAAAGCTGGATTCCAAAGGCCATGAATAATTTTATTTTTTTTAAATTCGCTCCAGAATCAAACAATCCACGAGGTGTATGTATTTATGTATGTATACCCATGATTTTCATCATCACAAGCTTCGAAGAAAACAACACCATAGTATAGTATAGCAGATTTGTGGGAAAAATTAGGGTTTACGGGGGTTGGGACGGGGTGGGGGTGGGGAATATTTTGTCAAATGGTGAGCAGAGAGAGCAGTGAGAGAGAGTGGGGAACAAACCTGGGGAGCAGAAGCGAAGACGGATTCAAGGGCTGCTTGCTTCTTGCTTGAAAAGGAAAGCCAGGAGAAGAAGAAGAAGTCATGTGGTTCATGAAAGACGCATGAGTAGCCACAACCCTTGCTCCTTGTATCATGCACAATGCAGCCATTGCACCACCCCCAGACTCACAGAATCTTTTGCTGTAGACCAAGCTGCCTCACTAAAGTTAACACACAAGAGAAATGAAGCGCGAAGAAAGAAAAGAAACTCAAGAATGGCCCCTCTCCTCCTCCCTCCTCCCCCCAGAGTGTTTGTTTCCTTCAGAAAGTTCACTAGGGTCAGGCCTGCTTGCTTCCTTGCTTGCTGGTGGGCCTACAGCAATGATTTTAATGGAGTCTTTGCTTCACTTTGCTTTGCTTTTTCTGTGTAGGATAAAGCCCCAGGGCCCCCGTTCCCAAATCATGACGCCCACTGCCTGGGACAAGCTGGTAAGGGCCAAGTCCGGCCCCACATTTTGAGAATGCGGCCACCCATGGGCTTTATTGATTCTGTCCCAAACTTGGGATAGAGGCCATCTGGGAACTCCTTTCCTACGGGGATAGGGTCCCAGGAATGTAGGGATAGGGTCCCGGGAATATGGGCAGGTTGAATGGATAAGGTCATAGGTGTAGGTTACTGCCCTGGGTAGCAGCGCATTAGGGTAGATATGACGGTAACCAAACGCATAAACCCTAAACCCTAAACCTAAACCCATTAGAGAGGAAAGGTGCATTGGGGTTTTTTTTTTGGTGATGGGGTCTAAAGATAAGTTTTTCCTTGTGTCTGGATGAATCCATAGCCCATAGCCATTTGGTGGAGAAACAACAAAAGTTATCTCTTCCTAAAGGAAAGGGGTCCATTGGCTGCAAACAAATCTTCAACAAACACAAGCCATCCTTCTTGATGGCCAAACAATTTTCATCCTACCAAAGAAATGTGAACATTTGAAAAGTGAATGAGATTTGACCCTTGGTCAAAATGGATGAAATGGAAATATGTTGCTTTCTTTATTAAAAAAATGTTCATTACACATATGAAGGCCAAGATCAAGCCTCACAAAAAGGTGAGAAAATCAATGGTTATACACAAACAAAGGTTTATGTAAACCTAACTTTTAAGCGACATTGCAAAATTAGAGGTTCTAGGTTTGGCATTCCCACCTTTGCACCAACAACACAATTCGTCTTCCTCTTGGCAAAACCTAATTCATCTAATGTTCATCTTCCTCATAACATAACAATCGTCCTCTACCTCGTAGTGTTATGGTTTGTTGGTGTGTTTGGTCATTGCTTCCACTCAGTTGTAACTCTATCATTGCTCACACCTGGTTGGCATTATATCGTTCCTCACATTTAGATGGCATTTTGTTATTGCTCGCACCTAATTGGTAGCTTGTCCTTGTTTGCTTCTAGTTGTGGTTTGATCTCCCGTCACACCTAGTTGTGGTCCAATCTTCCAATGCACATGGATGTGACTTTGTCCTTACTCGCACTTGGTTGTGGTCATGTCCTTCCCTGCACTTGGTTGTGGTTTGGTCCACCACCGCACCTAGTTGTGGTTATGTCTTTCATCACACTTGGTTTTGTTTTTATCCTACATCACACCTAGTTGTGTTTCTATCCTACATCACACCTAGTTATGGTTCACTCCTCCATCACACCTAATTGTAGTTCCATCCTTGATTGCACCTAGTTCGCCATCATCATTTGTGTAAGAGCCATAAACTTCAGTATCAATGTTGTCATGGGTTTCGTTAGGGCTTTCATAGCAGTCACATCAATGCCGGTGGTGACATTCATCACAAACTTACAATATCACGAAATTTCAATAGAATTCATGCAAAAATCATAAAACAATATGTTCGTGCAACATCCATGGGCTTTAAAGTGTAAAAATGGCATGAAGTATATATATTTTACTATTATATAAATGATGTGTCTTGTCTACTTGTGATGTTTTGATGTGAAGTATGTATGATTCACATTTTAACAAAATTTGTACAATTATTGTAATGTAATTTTGAATAAAACTATGTGATTTTTCTATATTAAACATGAACATGCACATATGTCATTCAAAAAAAATGTTTCATATGTTTAAATATTTAAAACATTAAATATGTACAAATATCATTCATATTAACCATAGCACATAATTCGTGTGATTTTTATACGAAGGTATGAAAATTAGATTTTGCATGAAATTTGTACGAACCTATGAACTATAATAAGTTTGTGATCTTGGTGTTTGCTAGTAATTTATGACAATCACATCAGTGTTCATCACTTGGAGATGGCTAAACCAAACCTTGATTTCATCATTGAGTTCATTGGTCTTGATCATTTTGTTTGTGTTGTGTAGGTTGTAGCTAAAAGGTCATGCAATGATGCTTCATCATGCTTAGATGGGTACATTGGGCTTTTATAAGAACTTGACACTTGATTAAGTCCAAGTTGTTGCATCTTACTTTTACAAAAATTTGACACAACACATTTTGTCCTTCGTCCTACACCTAATATTTACAACCTTTTCATCTTGCTATTGTTTACTTCCTTTTGTCTAGTTCAGATTCTATAAAGCCCAACATCTCATCCTACTTGTGTTCCCTATTAAAACCCAAACTCCACTTCTTTTTACCCTTTTATATGAAACTTCACCTCTCATCTTGTTCAACTTTTTGAAGCCCAAACATCACCACTTCATTCATCTTTTCTACAACCCCACCATCCTTCACCCTATTCAGCTTTAATAAACCCAAGTGGTTCAAAACACATTCAAAGGAGTCACAAGCATTACTTTACATTAGCACTACATGTCTTTTTCCCCCAAAATAACTTTTCCATACAAGTGATCTTTTGAATGATTTTTTTGCAACTCATTATGAAAAATGATTAAAATTTCCCCAATAAGTCAAAATATATAATAGATGAATTTGTAAAATTTATAAATTCCTTATGTAAATTTTATGTTTCATCTTGAAAATGATGATAATTTGAAATCATAGCAAAAAAGGTTTTTTTTTTTAGATTGAATTTAATTCAAAATAAAAAAATTACTTTGTTCAATACATCATGTACATTATACCTCATTTATATGTGGTAAAACACTTCTGAAGTTTTGAAATTCTAAATTTTCAAGTGCACATACTTTGAATTTTCAAAGTTTTAGAATTCCACATATCTTAAATTGTGAATTTTTTTTTAATATTTCTAATATGTTATTATCATCTCTTTTTTTTACCCCCAATTTACCATGGTTTCAAATGGCAAAAATTTTTTTGATGATAATAACAATATGAGTTTCTTGGCATTCATGTGTGTTAAAAAAGAATAATGTGCCATGATTACCATGGTTTCAAATGGAAAAAAAAAAAATCTCTAATATTTATTGATAAAATCTAACATCCAATGCCCTTTGTGGTTCCTTTGACTATGTTTTGACCCAAATTTCATTCATTTTTTCTAAAATATCAACACCTTTTGTCATGTTTTATTTTTCAAAACCCAATTTCTACCTTTTCATTCATCTTTAAAATCTCAACACCTTTCATCCTACTAAACTTTGTGAAACCCAAATTTCATCTCCTCTTTCATCTTCTTTAGAACCCTACTCTTGCTCTTGTTCATCTTCTATAAAACCCTAACTCCACCTTGTTTTATTCATTTTCTTTGGAACCTAAACCTATGTCCCATATATTTTTCTACTTTGGACCCCTCCCCCCTCCCCTTCTATAATTGGTTATTCCATGGTGGTGTGTTGTAAACTTATTGCAACATTGAAATTTCACTTGCATTCTTGCTTTTGCCTTCACCCTAGTCTCTTTTTGATTTTATAATGTAAAGTCAAGGTTCACACCTCTATATAGTAAAGGATAGGCTTACAAACATGTCACAAAATTATGATGAAACCAATCCCTTGCTTCTTGAATTGTAGTTGGAGACCAAACTAAATTGAAAGTTGTTTTTGCACACTTTCAACTAACCTTTGAGTTGTTTTTTCAACTATGGTAAGGGAATTAACAACACATTTAACTATTTTTCCTCCCCTCTCCTTTTGCTTTTGCTTTCTAATTTTTTCAACAACCTCCTATTCCATTACTTTATGTCATAAAATGTTTAAATGTTCATAAAATGTGACTACATGTGATTTCATGTAATCTATGAATGATTCTTTCCCTTTTAATTTCCTTGCATGTTGATGTGGCAGGGGTAGTCCTAAGAGTTGCAAAAGACAAAGTGGCCTTGGATGCATTGGCAAAGTTTTAGTAGGATTGCACTTCACGTGAAGGTCCATCAACTAAATCATTTGTGAGATCACATATAGTTTCTATTTGCATCATTTCTTGTGTGGTAGTAGGACTATTATGCATTTCCACATAATATTTTATCTTTAATTAATCATGGACATTGACATCATCCCCTACTCCAACACCTTCAATTGTAGTTGTTATGTTCAACAGTTTTGTGGCAACCCCATCTTCACCCCATTTGTCAGTGTCATCAATTGATGCATCAAAGTTATCCATCACAAATTTCCTTAAACAAAATTTTAACATGAATATAATGAATCATTAGATTTATGTTATTTATTAAGTTTTTTTCACATCATTGTTGTGTATTTTTCACTTTATTATTCTATTGTTGATAAAATACTTGTTGAAAATATATAAACATAATGAATAATGGTTTGACTTATTAATTTCGTGATTATGATGATAAAAAGAATAATAATTTGTCATTTTTCCATAATCTTCATGACACAAATATAAAATTTTACCATTCAAGGAAACTTTAAATTTATATCATTTTAAGGAATAATTATGTTTATGTCAATACTACGATAATAAAATATAATTTTAACATTTGTTGAAATAACTAACAAATGACATTTGATCCAAATTACAATATATACCAATTCTCATTATTTTTGTATAATTACTTTTCCCTAGGAAGTTTGTGATGTCAATGTTTTGATCTAAGATGAATAGTTGTTCTTATGTAGACTTCAATTGGTCTACTCTTGTCATCCATGGCCTTGGGATTGAATGGTTATATATATTCTTGTAACCCTAAACCCATTCTTGATTTTTTGGGTCAAAGATGTGTCCAAAGCCTTGTTTGCCCAACTAACAAATGTGTTTTTGTCTAGTTCACAATGATTGTTTCTAACCATTTCAATATCTCTCTATTTCCTACAAGTTGTTTTGAAAGGCTTGAAACAACTCACATTCAACAAATGTAGGGCATGTGATGTGTGAAATGGAAAAATGATCATTTCCAAGCCAAACTATAGCGCATGTTTTATTACTTCCATGGTAAGATGTGACCCATGCCCACTTAAAATCAATAGATGTCAATTAAATTGAAATATGCCACCTAAAACTAGCCTTTTGAAAAATGATAAAAACTCTTTGAATAAAAAGGAGGTCATCCATGCCTTCCTTTGCATTGCCATGCATGTTTTTCTTTTGCAATGTTGGATATAATAATCTCTAATCCATTTGCCCTTGAATATGTAAAAACTTGGTAACAATTTTCCTGTTGCATTTATAACACAATTTACTATTAATTATTCCTTAAATTTAGGCTTGTTGTAACAAACCTGATGGGAACCTTTTTTTGGCAAAACCCTTGTGCCTAACTATCATCCTACCTGAACCCCTATCTCATTTGAATTACATATGTGATCTTCACTATATTTGTGTTGAGTGTATAATATTTGCAAGTTTTGGTAAAATGAATTACATGATTCACTTGTCAAACCTTTTGTTCTACATATGTCAAGTCCTTTTGCCATTCAAATACTTAATTCTAATTCTAGATGACAATTTTTGAACCAATACCACCAAATGTTCCCAAGAATTCCACATTTGAAGGGGTTTGTTTTGGTTTGTGTAAATTCTGCCACCTTCATTTTGAGTTGGTGCAAGGTAATGGAAAATCCACATTATTGCATACCTAATGTCCAAGCCTCCATTGTTGCATCCTCTTCCTCAATGACCATACCTTGTGGTCCTTGTTTCCTTGATTTTGTTATACCATTCAAATAATCTGAAAAAAATGTTAAAGGTATGTGCCAATGCTTACAAGCTTTCTTCAAAGAAGTATACCCTCTTTCCACAACATCCATTGCTTCTTCCAAGGACTCAATTGTCCATTTGCTTCACTATTGTATGTGTAGGCAAGGTATTCTCCTTATTTAGTGTTGGTTGCACATTCCACTTCATCACCTATAAGGTACATTGGTTAGTATCATGGTAATGTTTTGCCTCTTGACCCCAATCTCTAACAAATTGGTGGAGTACACTTAGGACCTACAAAGAAGTACACACTTTAATCACCTATACACAACCAAAAACTACAAGAAATATGTTAGGTCTGGATATTTTGGAAGTACATGGCTTTCTAAGATTGACATAGAAAAATTAAATCATAGAAACTCTCAAAGTCTTCCCAAATTAAATTGATATTTAAAGTTGATGTGCATATTGTAAATGTAAATCACATGCTTTGATAGGTTCCAACTTGTTGAAACTTATGAAAAGTTGAACTATTTGACCTCCTAGCTACTCTAAGGTGTAAAGGGGGTGAAATTGTGGCCCTTGATCACTACTATCCTCTAGGAGGTAAAATTGAAGGAACAAGATCAACGCCTTAATACTAAAAAAAAACTACCTTCATTTGTTTACTTTATTACACATATTCAAGTAATAAATAAGATGTCACACAAAGAAAAAAGAAGAGGGTAAGGTCTATTGTTTATGAACAAACCTATTGCCCTATTTGTAGGCTATTCCAATGGTGCCAAAGGAAAAAAATATAGATAAAAAACATGGGAGATGAAAATAACTAGGGAGTAACTACCTTCTAGGCTCTATAATACCTTCAATGCCTATGAATGTTGCCCTAATGGGTCTATAGGCTTTCCACAACTACTATCCCACCTTAACAACACTTATAAACCCTTTGGTAATCCTACCTACTATCTACTACACCCCTAAAATGCATGTCCAACATTACTTACCATCTATGGTAAGTTGCACCCACTCTTGGCTATACTGCCTACCATTTGTAATAATCCCACTTAAATTACAAATTGTAGCCTTCAAGTTTTCCCCCGCTTCCTACTGCCATATACTAGTTACTACCTTCTTATGGTAGCCAATAACTTCTTACTCCAAAGGCTACCTCCTAATATGCAATTTTGCTCCCTTTTGTAAAAAAAAACACAAAACAATTATGCAAAAAGGGTAACAACACATTGTACGATCTTAAATTATATTACTTTTCACATCTCTTAATAGAATTTAAATGTTTACAAAACACATAGAGACCATTTCTCAACCATTTTCCATTAGAATCCCACACAAGTATAAATACATTTCCCATTACTCTCTCCTCCTTAATGTACACCATACATTTCTCCAAGAGAGTCCTTTATTCCAACAACCAACTACAAGCATATTGAATGTTATAGAAGTCCTCCAAATCCTCTTCTAATCCTCCTCCTCCACAAACCCACACAAGGCCCATATTGACCCCATGAAAATATGACATTTATCTTAATCCCTTCTTAGAAATCTCCTAGATGATTGGGTAGATTACCCCCAACCATTCACTAACATGAACTACTTAATCCCACTAGCTTCACCTTTTTGGTAAGGGACAATAAGTCTACCATTAGTAATTATTAATTATTAGGATGCCTATGATATTTAACTAGTCTAAATATTTCTACCCCTTAACATAGGGACTACATATTGTTCAATCCATTAATAATATAGAAACTTGTTGTAATTTAATGATGCAAGGATTACAATGAGGATTGCAACACCATTTATTTGTAATGGTTGTTGTTGCAAAGTGCAAGTAGGAGATGGAAATGCTTTTATGCCAATATTTCTTGTGACCTTGGGTGAATAAACCAGAATGAACAAAACACCTACCAATGCACCATCCTAGATGGATGTTAAATGGTAAAAAAATAATTTTTTGTTGGTTTCCAATTCCATAGTAAGCATGGTGATTATTTCTTCTTTTTTTTCTTGCAAATGTCATCATTTCATGGGGTTGTGCATAGTCTCCCTAGTCTTGCCTTGCAACCAGTTGTGTGTCCAACCATGGAATTCAAAGCCCAATGTCTGAAATTAAGATAGCACAGGTTAGTCTTCAGCTGGAAATCCAAGTCCAGCTAACCAGGCCAGCATTCCTAATAGCTTGGTGCTTATCAAGCATTACAACTGACAATACTGCTTTACAAAGATTGGTGCTTAACATCATATCACAACTCACAATCCTGCATCACCAACACAGTGACCAGTCGTGCTTGACGTTCTATCCCACCACCGTCTAACCAGCTTTTCAGACAGCATAAGATGATGGAGGAATTAAAGAGACCAAGCATTGACACAATTTGTGTTGGTTTTTTTTTCAGGGGAGGAATTTCAGTTACTGCAATCAAGAGGTTGCTGATTCAGGTGTGATTCAATTTCTGATTGTTTGCAATGCCTGAACAAGTTGCAAGATATCCAAATAGCTCACATTTAAACATGGGTTATGAAAATAGCAGCATAACAATCAGTTGCTTCCTGGACCTTTTGCCTATGCCCAGGACTAGCTACATGAGCACATAAAAGCTCTAGGAATAGATATACCTGCAATGAGACTCAATACTATGCTGGTCTCTGTTTCTCTCCCAGATCAGATTTCTTGGGGTGCTGAAGATGTCAAAATGCAATCTATGAAATCCTCTACAAACATGTCAGAATAAGAGTGACCACCAGACCAGAATATTGTTACTTTGCTTGTATTGGGTTGTATGTTTTATGTACAATGTTCTCTACAACATGTTGAGAACATTCAAAGGTTTGCACCAACCTCACCGACCTCGAAGAAAATGCAAACCAAATGGTTAATAGATTTGGCTAGCTTGTGCTGTATTGGGTTGTATGTTTTATGTACAATATTCATTACAACATGTTGAGAACCTTCAAAGGTATGCACCGACCTCCAAGAAAATGTAAACCAAATCATTAATGGATTTGGCTAGCTTGTGTTAAGGAAAGTTGATGTTGATTGCAATATATAAGGTTATGGACAAATCATATGTGGTGGATCCAGAAACAACACAATTGTGTCAATGTTGAATGACAGAGTATTTCTCCACTAATTGTGTGATTAAAAAAAGCCTACAAGTGGTTGGATGCTAGGGTAGTGCAACTCTTGCCTAAGGTCACATGTCAAGAACCACTGATTTTGTTCTAGTGTATGTGGAGGGCACCTTACTCTAAGTAAAATTATACTGATTCTTTACACTAGGCAAGGACCTCAAACAAGGTGATTCTAAGAATTTGGGTCTTCCACTTGGCTCTCATTTGGACCCGCATTCCCAAATTGGCCCCCTTCTCAATCCTTAGCCCTTATCCTACAAGTAACAATCTTGGGAAAATTTGTGTTACGTACACTAGAGGACAAAAGTCATCATCCCTATGCAAGGAATTCCATGCTCAGCTACCTACTGACTACTCTCATAGGTTGGCCACACCTGATGTTAAATGAGTATTATCTTTGATGTTATGGGGGACCATGACTTACCTAGTGTTCACATCAAAAACCTAAGTTACTATAAGGGA
>Ga0116231_10007751_pt1 | contig 19363 bp, 18 predicted proteins | sample S1TSphgellanicum_2_FD_89695 | JGI IMG/M metagenome (GOLD analysis project Ga0116231, IMG submission 89695) | Host-associated microbial communities from peat moss isolated from Minnesota, USA - S1T2_Fd - Sphagnum magellanicum MG | ecosystem: Host-associated > Plants > Peat moss > Unclassified...
TGCCGGCCAGGCGCCCGGCCCGCGCGCGCCGGCGCGGCGGATGCGCGCCGTGGCGCCGCGGCCATTGAGGTGGCGAGCGGTTCGCGCTTATAGTCGGTCTTGTGCGGCGGTCACGCGGCACGCCTGGGCGCACGCGTGCCGGCGCGCCCGGCGCCAACGGTATCGGGAGCAGCAAGCTGAAAACATCCTCGGCACGGCGGCGCGCCGTTGCGGCGCTGGCATCGTGTGCTGCGCTGGCGGCCGCCGGGCCGCTGCAGGCCCGCGAGACGCTGATCGTCGCCCACGACCAGTGGATCGGCTTCTCCGGCTTCTTCGTCGCGCAGGCGCAGGGCTACTTTGCCCAGGAGGGGCTCGACGTCAAGGAAGTCGACTTCTCCGGCCCGGGCGACACGCTGCCTCCGCTGCTGTCCGGCCACGTCGACATCGCGCTGACCACGCTCTACAACCTGGCCCTGCTGGCCGCGCGCGGCGAGGCGCAGGCCCGCGCCATCTACCTGCTCGACACCTCGAACGGCGCCGACGCCGTCGTCGCCGCCCCGTCCATCCGCCGGGTCGCCGATCTCGCCGGCAAGAACGTGGGCGTCACGGTCGGCGACGTCAACCAGCTGCTGCTGCGCAAGGCCCTCGACGCGGCCGGCGTGCGCGAGGACCAGGTACACATCGTCAACATGAATGCCGACGATGCCGGTGCCGCGCTGCTGGCGCACCGGATCGACGCGGCCGTCACCTGGGAGCCATGGGTGTCGCGCGCGCGCTCGGCGGGCAACAACGTGATCTTCTCCAGTGCCGACACGCCGGACCTGATACTCGACGCCGTGGTGGTCACGCGCGCCACGGCGCAGGCGCGTGGCGCGGCGCTCACGCGCTTCCTGCGCGCGCTCGACCGCGGCGTGGCCTACCTGCGGGCCCATGCCGGGCAGAGCCAGGTCCTCGTGGGCAAGGCCTTGACGGTCGCGCCCGACGCGGTCGCCGGCATGCTCGCGCAAGACCGCATCTATGCGGTGGCCGACAACCGCGCGCTGCTTTCCGCGACCGGCGCCGGGCCGCGCTCGCTGGCCGCGATCGGCCAGTTCCTGCAGTCGCGCGCGCTGCTGCGCGGCGCGCTCGATCCGGCGGCGCTGCTGTCGGCGCAGCTGTTGCCGGCCCCCTGATGGACCGCCCCGACCTTGCGCGCACGGCCGCGGCGCGCCACGAGCAATTCATGCAGCGCGCGCTCGAGCAGGCGCGCATCGGCCAGGCCCGGGGCGAACCGCCGTTCGGCGTGGTGATCGTCGACGCCGGCGGGGTCGTCGTGGCCGCCGATCACGACCGGGTGCGCGAGCACGGCGACATGAGCGCGCACGCCGAGGTGCTCGCGGTGCGCGCCGCCTGCCGCGCCCGCGGCGCCGACCTCCACGGGTGCACGCTCTACACGACCTGCGAGCCCTGCCCGATGTGCTACGGCGCCGCCTGGCTCGCCCGCATCGGCACCATCGTCTACGGTACGACGATGGCCGCCGTGGCCGCGGTCGCAGGGCAGGCGCAGCGCGAACTGCGCATCGATGCCGGGACGATGAACGCCATGAGTCCCGAGCCGCTGCATCTGGTCGACGGCATCGCCGCCGGCGCCTGCCTGGCGCTGTTCGCGACCGGCGCCGCGGGCGCGCGGCCGGCCCCGGCACTGCCATGAGCGTCCCAGCGCTGCACGCGGTGCCGCCGGAGCGCACGGCGCTGCTGATCATCGACATGCAGCGCGACTTCTGCGATCCGCGCGGCTACGCCGCCCAGGCCGGCGTCGACGTGTCCCTGATGCGCCGCCCGATCCCGCTGATCCAGGCCCTGCTGGCCGAGGCGCGCGAGCGCGGCCGCTGCGTCATCTTCACGCGCGAGGGGCACCGCGCCGACCTGTCCGACTGCCATCCGGCCAAGCTGCAGCGCTCGATCGCGGCCGGAGCCCGCATCGGCAGCCAGGGTCCGCTCGGGCGGCTGCTGGTGCGCGGGCAGTACGGCCACGACCTGATCGACGAGCTCGCCCCCGCGCCCGGCGAGCCGGTGCTCGACAAGCCCGGCTACGGCGCGTTCCATGCGACGGATCTCGAATTGCTGCTGCGGGCGCGATCGATCGAGCACCTGGTATTCACCGGCGTCACCACCGACGTCTGCGTGCACTCGACCCTGCGCGAAGCCGTGGACCGCGGCTACGCCTGCACCACGGTCGCCGACGCCTGCGCCGCCGCCGATCCCCAGCTGCACGAAGCGGCGCTGCGGATGATCGCCGGCGAGGGCGGCATCTTCGGCGCGGTATGCACCGGCGCGCAATTGCTGGGCCGCGCAGCAGTCGCCGCGGTATGATTTCGGACCTTCTCCCTCTTCCACGCAGCGGGACAGGGCCGGGGTGAGCGTCGCGAACACCGTGTTTCCGATGAGGGCTGAGATGCGCGAGCGTGCAGGGGTTCTGCGGGTCGGGGTCGGCGGCCCCGTCGGGTCGGGCAAGACCGCGCTGGTCGATGCCCTGTGCAAGCGCCTGCGCGGGCGTTGCAGCATCGCGGTGGTCACCAACGACATCTACACGCGCGAGGACGCCGAGTTCCTCATCCGCAGCCAGGCGCTGCCGCCCGAGCGCATCTGCGGCGTCGAGACGGGCGGCTGCCCGCACACCGCCATCCGCGAGGACGCATCGATGAACCTGGCGGCGATCGACGGCCTGATGGCCGAGTTCGACGACCTCGATCTCATCATCGTCGAGAGCGGCGGGGACAACCTCGCGGCCACCTTCAGCCCGGAGCTCTCCGACCTCACGCTCTACGTGATCGACGTCGCCGCGGGCGACAAGATCCCGCGCAAGGGCGGACCGGGCATCATGCGCTCCGACCTGCTCATCATCAACAAGATCGACCTCGCGCCGCACGTCGGCGCCTCGCTCGAGGTGATGGACCGCGATGCGCGCCGCATGCGCGGCGAGCGACCGTTCGTCTTCACCAACCTCAAGACCGGTCAGGGCCTGGACACGGTCGTGGAGTTCATCACCCGCGAGGGCATGCTCGCCGCGGCGTAGCCGCCCTGGCGCGCGGTGGCCAGCACGCGCTCGGCCTGCACCGCGGCCGAGGCGCGGTTCTCCACGCCGAGCTTCACGAAGACCCGCTCCAGGTGCTTGTTGATCGTGCGCGGGCTGATGTCGAGGATCTCGCCGATGTCCCGGTTGGACTTGCCGCGGCTGATCCACAGCAGCACCTCGGCCTCGCGCTGCGTGAGCAGCAGCTTCTGCTGCAGGGCTTCGTGTTCGCCGGCGTCGCTGGTCTCGGTGACGCAGTAGAGGAACTCCTCCGGCCCGGTCGGCCCCAGGAAGGTGAATTCGAGCGCCGCGCCGCCGGCTGCGGCCGGCGGCCGCGCCGAGGCGCGACTGCGCTCGCTGCGCAGACGCAGCAGGCAATCGACCACCGCCGGGGCCAGCGCGTGGTCGCGCTCGCCCTGGCGGGGACCGCCGGCGGCGAGCAGCAGCTTGCGCGCCTGGGGCGTGCACCAGAGCAACTGGCCGGCACCGTTGGTGGCCAGCAGGTAGCGGCCGGTCGCATCCAGCGCGGCGCGGCTGGCGTTGGCCGAGCGCGCGTTGTCCAGGTGGACGCGGATCCGGGCCAGCAGCACGTCGACGACGATGGGTTTGACGATGTAGTCCACGCCGCCGGCGCCCAGGCCCTCGACGACCCGCTCGGTGTGGTCGAGGCCGGTCATGAAGATCACCGGCAGGTGGCGCAGCAGCTTGTCGTTCTTCAGCCGCCGGCAGGCCTCGAAGCCGTCCATGCCCGGCATGACGGCGTCGAGCAGGACCAGGTCGGGCGTGATCCGGTCGACCAGGCTCAGCGCGCTGGCCGCGTCGGTGGCGATCAGCACGGTGTAACCGGCATGGTCGAGCAGGTCGGTAAGAAAACCGAGCGTCTCGGGCGAGTCGTCCACGACCAGGATGATGTCCCGATGCAGCATGACCTCAGCCGCTCCTCTTCATCGATTCGAGCACTTCCAGGTACTGGTTCAGGTCGAAGCGCGTGACCAGCGCGCGCAGCGTGCTGGCCAGCGGGCCGCTGGCCGGATCGTCGGCCTCCATCTGCCGCAGCTTGGCTTCCACCCCGCGCACGTGGCCGATGCGGCCCAGCCGGTAGAGATCGTCGATGTGATGCTGCCCGGGCGGCGGCGCCGGCGACGCCGCGGTTTCGGCGGTGCCCAAGCCCTCGTCGGCCTCATAGTATATCCATGGCAAGGCCAGCAGGCGGCCGATGCGATCGAGCAGGGTCTGGGTCTCGATCGGCTTGCGGACGAATTCGTCGTGCAGGGCCGCGCCGTCCGGCGGGCGCTGTTCATGGGCGTTGGCCGAGACGATGACGATCTTCATCGGCGCGTCGCCGGCGTGGGTCCGCAGTTCCCGCGCCAGGCTCCAGCCGTCGGTATCGGGCAGCGAGAGGTCCAGCAGCACGAGATCCGGACGGTGGCGCTGTGCCGCCTCCAGGCCGAGGCGGCCGCTCTCGGCGGTGTGCACGGTGAAGTCGAGCGGGCGCAGCAGGTCCTGGACCAGGGCCAGATGGCCCGGATCGTCGTCGATCGCCAGCACCGAGCGGCGCTGGCCGGCGTAGCCGCGCACCCGGCGCCGGGTCAGCGCCTCCTCGGGCGTCATGGTGGCGCGCGACAGGTGCAGGCGCACATTGAAGGTCGTCCCGACGCCCGGCGTGCTGCGCACGGTGATCTCGCCGCCCATCACGTGCACCAGCAGCTTGGTGATGGTCAAGCCCAGCCCCGTGCCCGGCACCGAGCGCACCGCGACGCCGCGGCCGCGCTCGAACGGCTCGAAGATGCGCTCCATCTCGTCGGCGGCGATACCCAGGCCGGTGTCGGAGATCTCGAATTCCACGACCTCGCCCTGGCAGCGCACGGTCAGGCCCGCATGGCCGGCGCGGGTGTACTTGATCGCGTTGGACAGCAGGTTGATCAGGATCTGGCGCACGCGTTTCTGGTCCATGCGCACGTAGCCGGGCAGGCGCGGCGCGCGCTCGTAGTGGAAGGCGATCCCGCGCGCCGCCGCCTGCGGGCGGAACATGTCGACCACCTGGTCGAGGAACTCCTCGAGCTGCACGAGGTCGCGGTTGAGGCGCACCAGGCCGATCTCGATGTTGGAGATGTCCAGCAGGCCGTCGATCAGGTGCACGAGGTGCTCGGAGCTGCTGCGGATCACCCGCACCGCGTTGTCGGTGGACTCCAGCGCCTTGCGCTCCAGCAGCTGGGCATAGCCGTAGATGGAGTTGAGCGGCGAGCGCACCTCGTGGCTGATGCCCACCAGGAAGCGCGTCTTGGCCGCGTTGGCCGCCTCGGCGACCTCCTTGGCCTTCTCGAGCGCGGCATCGGTGCGCTGGTGCGCGGCGATCTCCTCGATCAGCATGGCCGTCTGCCGGGCCGATTCGGCCTCGGCCGCGCGGCGGCTCTCGTGCGCCAGGACGATGATCCAGGCCGCGACGCCGGAGAGCACGGTGAGCGACATGAATACGATCCACAGCGCCGAACCGACGCCGTCGCGCTCGACCGCGGCGGCCCCGCGGAACTGGTAGTAGACCAGCATCACGAGGAAGCCCGTGAACGCGTTGAACAGCAGCAGCAGCCCGGCGAAGTGCCCGGCGCGCGTGTTGAGCGCGGTGGCCACGCGGCGCGGCAGGACCGTCCACACCAGGCGCGCCAGCTGCTGCGAGGCACGGCTGTTCTTCTTGCACTGGTCGCGGCAGCGCGTCTCGAGCGTGCAGCACAGCGAGCAGATGGGCGCGCCGTAGGCGTGGCAGTGCGCCATGTCGCTGCGTTCGAACGGGTTCTCGCAGACGCTGCAGCGGATCTCGGCGCCCTCGGGCGGCAGGCCGGTCGGTTGGCGTGCGAGATAGAAGCGCCCGCCGGTGAGCCGGGCGATCGCCGGCGCGGCGAGGAATCCGACCAGCAGCCCGACCATGGGCGAAAGCGATTGCATCGACGGCCCGAACGCGCCGAAGAAGACCAGGCTCGAGGCGATGATCGACAGCAGCAGCGCCCCTACGCCCACCGGGTTGATGTCGTACAGGTGCGCGCGCTTGAATTCGATGTGCGCCGGGCTCAGCCCAAGCGGCTTGTTGACCACCAGATCGCCGGTGAGCGCGCCCAGCCATCCGGCGGCGAAGTTGGCGTAGATGAGCAGGATCGCCTCGATCGCGCGGAAGATGCCGGTCTCCATCAGCAGCAGGGCCAGCACGACGTTGAACACCAGCCACACCACGCGGCCCGGATGGCTGTGGGTCAGGCGCGAGAAGAAGTTCGACCACGCGATCGAGCCCGCGTAGGCATTGGTGACGTTGATCTTTATCTGGCAGACGATCACGAAGACCCCGGTCACCGCCAGCGCCGCCGCGGGCGAATGCATCGCCGCCAGGAAGACCGTGTAGTACATCTGCGTGGGCTGGTCCGCCAGTTCCAGCGGGACGGCGTGCTGCAGCGCGAACACCGCCAGGAAGGAGCCCGCCAGCAGCTTCACCGTCCCCATCACGATCCACCCCGGGCCGGTGACCAGCAGCGCGGTCCACCAGCCCGTGCGGTTGGCGCGCGTGCGCTCGGGCAGGAAGCGCAGGTAGTCGACCTGTTCGCCGATCTGCGGCAGCAGCGAGAGCAGCACCGAGCTGGCCATGCCGATCTGCAGCAGGTCCGAGGCCCCTTGCGTCCCGGCGTGCCGGCCGTCGAAGCCGGTCCAGGCGGCCAGGTCGGCGGGGCTGTGGAACGCCACGTACAGGATGGGCAGGAACTGCAGCAGCAGCCAGACCGGCTGCGTGACCAGCTGCAGGCGGCTGATCAGCCGTATGCCGTGGATCGCGATCGGTATGACCACCGTGGCGCTGATCACGTGCGCCAGCCACGCGGGGATGCCGAAGACCATTTCCAGGGCCGCCGACAGGATGCTGGCCTCGATCGCGAACAGCAGGAAAGTGAACGAGGCGTAGATCAGCGAGGTGATCGTCGAGCCGAGGTAGCCGAAGCCGGCGCCGCGGGTGAGCAGGTCGATGTCGACCCCGTATTTGGCCGCATAGAACGCGATGGGCAGGCCGATCAGGAACATGATCACCGCGAAGACGGCGATCGCCCACAAAGCGTTGTGAAAACCATACGCCATCGTTATGGTGCCGCCGATCGCCTCCATCGCCAGGAAGGACACCGGGCCCATCGCGGTGTTGCCCACGCGAAAGGACGAGCGGCGCGCGCTCGTGGCCGTGAAGCGCAGCGCGTAGTCCTCCAGCGTCTGGCTCGCAACCCACTGATTGTATTGACGGCGCTTGATGACTATGCGCTGCTGCGTGCCCATGATTTTCCCGACCGCGGGGGATGAGAAATGGCCGCAAGACATGTGCCATTGCATGGCCACTCCTGCTTGCGCTCGTAGGCTGAGGCCCCCCGCCGGCCTTGCCTATACGTCAAATGCCCCATGCGCGTACGTCATCCGGCCTCTACCGAGCAGACCGCCTGCTGCTTACTGTCGACCCTGGGGTGAGTTGCGCGACGTGCAAAGACACTTCGCACAGACACGGTGCACAAGGATGCACCGATTTGGCGCTAGTCCAGGACCGCTGCACCGGTACCGAGAGTACCGGAGGTGGCAGGAGGTCGGCGGCGCCAAGCCCTGCGAGACCAACAATTCGATCTCAACCAAGTAGGGGTAAGTCATGGGTAAAGAGGGAAGAGGGAAGAAAGCGCGACTGCGCACGACGGCGATGCTGGCCGGCGGCGCGGTGCTGGCGTTGGGTGCCGCAGGCGCGCGCGCGGCCGACGTCACGCTGCCGCCGGTGACGCTTGGGGCCGGCCTGATCACCAGCTTCGACAACCAGAATCCGCAGGCCGGAGGCACCGTGTCGAACACCGACCGCTTCAAGCTCGAGAGCATCCGCATCTATATCAACGGCGGCGTGACCGACAACATCAAGTTCACGTTCAACACCGAGTATTCCTCGACCGACAACAGCGTCAAGGTGCTCGACGGCATCGGCCGCTTCGAGTACTCCGATGCGGTCAACGTCTGGGCGGGCCGCTTCCTGCCGCCCAGCGACCGGGCCAACCTGGCCGGCGCGTACTACGCGGATGACTGGAACCCGTTCGCCGGCGGCGTGGCCGACTTCTACCCGGGCGTGTACACGGGCCGCGACAACGGCGTGGCGTACTGGGGCCAGTTCGGCATCCTCAAGGTCCAGGCCGGCGTGTTCGATGGCCCGTCGGCCCAGGGCGCGGCCGTGGCCAACACGCCCCCGCCCGGCGTGGGCAACAACAAGGTCATCAGCGCGCTGCGCGTGATGGCCGACTTCTGGGACCCGGAGAACGGCTACTACCTCAACGGCACGTACTACGGCGAGAAGGACATCCTGTCGCTGGGCGTCGCCGTCCAGAACGAGGGCAGCGACCTCAGCGAGGGTGGCACCAAGGGCGGCACGGCGTACGACATCGACGGCCTGCTGGAGAAGAAGCTGGGCACGTCCGGCTCGGTGAGCCTGGAGGCCGAGTACCAGCACGACTCGGGCCTGGTCTTTGCGAGCAACGGCTGGTCCACCAAGGCGAGCTACCTGTTCCCGCAGGTCGTCGGCGTGGGCAAGTTCGAGGTGCTGGGCAAGTACGTCGACAAGACCACCGACGGCACCGGCGGCAACCCCAATTTCACGAGCAAGACGAAGGAAATCAACCTCAACTACATCATCAAGGGGTTCAATGCCCGCACCGGCATTTTCTTCCTGGATTCGGATGTGGTCGGAGGCACCGCGCGCACGATCGGCGCCAAGCTCCAGCTGCAGTTGTAATCGATCATCACAACGAGGGAACCTCACATGAAAACCACGAAATATCTTGCCGGCGCGGCACTGCTGGCGGGCTCGGCGATGCTCAGCTTCGGAGCGTCGGCGGCCGATACCATCAAGGTCGGCGTCCTGCACTCGCTGTCGGGCACCATGGCGATCAGCGAAACCACGCTCAAGGACACGGTGCTGATGATGATCGACGAGCAGAACAAGAAGGGCGGCCTGCTCGGCAAGAAGCTCGAGGCGGTGGTGGTCGACCCGGCCTCGAACTGGCCGCTGTTCGCCGAGAAGGCGGCCGAACTGCTCGAGAAGGACAAGGTGTCGGTGGTGTTCGGCTGCTGGACCTCGGTCTCGCGCAAGTCGGTGCTGCCGGTGTTCGAGAAGGACGACGGCCTGCTGTTCTATCCGGTGCAGTACGAGGGCGAGGAATCGTCGCGCAACGTGATCTACACGGGCGCGGCGCCCAACCAGCAGGCGATCCCGGCGGTCGACTACCTGATGAAGGAAGTCAAGGTCAAGCGCTGGGTGCTCGAGGGCACCGACTACGTCTATCCGCGCACGACCAACAAGATCCTCGAGGCCTACCTGAAGGCCAAGGGCGTCAAGGACGAGGACATCCTGGTCAACTACACGCCGTTCGGCTTCTCCGACTGGACGGCCGAGGTCGCCAAGATCAAGGCCTTCGGCTCGGCGGGCAAGAAGACCGCCGTCGTGTCGACGATCAACGGCGACGCCAACGTACCCTTCTACAAGGAACTGGGCAACGTGAAGATCTCGGCCGAGGACATCCCGGTGGTCGCGTTCTCCGTGGGCGAGGAGGAGCTGTCGGGCCTCGATACCAAGCCGCTGGTCGGCCACCTGGCCGCGTGGAACTACTTCATGAGCATCAATTCGCCGGCCAACAAGGAGTGGATCGCCAAGTGGCACGCGTTCACCAAGAACCCCAAGCGCACGTTCAACGACCCGATGGAGGCCACGGTGATCGGCTTCAAGCTGTGGGCCGAGGCGGTCACCAAGGTGGGCTCCACCGACGTCGACAAGGTCATCGCCGCACTGCCCGGCCTGGAGACGGCCAACCTCACCGGCGGCATCGCCAAGGTCCTGCCCAATCACCACATCACCAAGCCGGTCTACATCGGTGAGGTTCGTGGCGACGGCCAGTTCGACATCGTCTGGAAGACCAGCACCACGGTGCCGGGCGACGCCTGGTCCGACTACCTGCCCGGCAGCAAGGACCTGGAGGCCGACTGGGTGACGCTCAAGTGCGGCAACTACAACACCAAGACCAAGGTCTGTTCGGGCCAGAACTACAAGTAGCCTTGCCGGCCCGCTGACAAGTATTTACCAGCACTGACCAGCCTTCCGGGCGCACGCAGGAAAGCGCCTGCGCCCGGAAGCACGATTCTTGCTTGCGAGGTGGCCCCATGGACCACCTCGCCGCGATCGATACCGGCCCCGGGCAGCGTGCCCGGCGGCTCCAGGAACCTGCGCCAACGATGATGAAGCCGCTGCGTCAGGCCGCGGGCCTGCTGGCCCTGGTGGGAGCCTTGCTGCTCCCGCTCCCGGGCGCGGCGAGCAGCGTCGCCGTGCAGGATCCCGGCGGCGCGGGCGGCGCCGTCGCGGGCACCGACGATGCCGCCATTTCCGCGCTGCTGCAGCAGGTGGCGGCCGCCGATTATGCGCAAAAGCGCGAGCTGATCGGCCAGCTCGCGCAGACGGCCGACCCGCGGGTGCGCCCGGTGCTCGCCGCCTGGCTCGATGGCAGCCTGGTCGCACGCGCCGCGGACGGCCATCTCTACCTGAGCGAGCCCGACGGCGCGCAGCTGCGCGACGCGCTGAGCGGCGTGCGCGTCGCGGCCGCGGCGGTGGGGGAGACGGCGCCGGTCGACCTCAACAACCTGCTGCGCAAGACCCTGCGGGTGGCGCTGGCGCAGTTCGACCTCGCCGATCCCTCGGCCGCCGTGCGCCGCGCCGCGGTCAAGGAGATGCTGCGGGTCCCCGAACCGGCGGTGCTGGCCGCACTGCGCGCCCGCGCGCCGCACGAGACCGACCCGGCCGTCCAGGCCGAGCTCGCCTCCGGGCTGGCGCTGGCCGACCTCGACAGCCCGGACGTGGACAAGCGCCTGGCCGCCGTCGCCGTGCTCAAGGGCGACCTGAACCCGGAGGTCTACAACCGGCTCTCGGAGATGGTGAAGACCTCGGCCGACGGCACGCCGTCCGAGCCCGACGCCCGCGTGCGCGCCGCCGCTGCCGGCGCGCTGCGCGCGATCGACAGCGCGCGCACCATCTACGCCGGCGTGCAGACCCTGGTCTTCGGCCTGAGCCAGGGCTCCATCCTGGTGCTGGCGGCCATCGGCCTGGCGATCACCTTCGGCGTGATGGGCGTGATCAACATGGCGCACGGCGAATTGATGATGCTGGGCGCCTACGCGACCTACGTGGTGCAGCAGCTGATGCCCGGGCATATCGGCGCCTCGATCATCGTCGCCATCCCCGTGGCCTTCCTGGTCTCGGGCCTGGTCGGCGTGGCCATCGAGCGCGGCATCGTGCGCCACCTCTATGGCCGCCCGCTGGAGACCCTGCTCGCCACCTTCGGGGTGAGCCTGCTGCTGCAGCAGGCCGTGCGCGACATCTTCAGCGCCAACAACCGCTCGGTCGTGACCCCCGAATGGCTGGCCGGTTCGCTCGAGGTCAACGAGGCGCTGTCCATCACCTACAACCACCTGTACATCATCGTCTTCACGTTCGCCGTGTTCGGCCTGCTGCAGCTGGTGCTGCGGCGCACGCGCTTCGGCCTGGAAGTGCGCGCCGTGTCGCAGAACCGGGCGATGGCCAAGGCCATGGGCATAAGCACCGAGTGGATCGACGCCATGACCTTCGGCATGGGCTCGGGCATCGCCGGTGTCGCCGGCGTGGCGCTGAGCCAGATCACCAACGTCGGCCCCAACCTGGGCCAGAGCTACATCATCGATTCGTTCATGGTCGTGGTCTTCGGCGGCGTCGGCAACCTCTGGGGCACGCTGATCGGCGGCAACGCGCTGGGCGTGGTCAACAAGCTGCTCGAGCCCTTCTCCGGTGCGGTGCTCGCCAAGATCTTCGTGCTCGTGTTCCTCATCCTGTTCATCCAGCGTCGGCCGCGCGGGCTCTTCCCGCAAAAGGGCCGCGCCGCCGAGGGCTAGCCCGTGCAGGCCCTGCGCGCCGCGTTCGCGCGGGATCCGGGCGGATCCTGGTTCCTGGCCGTGCTGGCGGCCGGCTTCGTCCTGGTGCCGCTGCTCTACCTGGCGGTACCGGACGGTTCCGGGCTGCACCTGTCCGGCTACACCGTGACGCTGCTGGCCAAGTACATGAGCTACGCGATCCTGGCCATCGCCGTCGACCTGGTCTGGGGGTACTGCGGCATCCTGAGCCTGGGGCACGGCGCGTTCTTCGCGCTGGGCGGCTACGCGATGGGCATGTACCTGATGCGCGAGATCGGCGCCCGCGGCGTCTATGGCGACCCGCTGCTGCCCGACTTCATGGTGTTCCTCAACTGGAAGGAACTGCCCTGGTTCTGGTACGGCTTCGACCACTTCGGCTTCGCGCTGCTGATGGTCGTGCTGGTTCCGGGCCTGCTCGCGCTGGTGTTCGGCTATTTCGCGTTCCGCGCCCGCGTCTCGGGCGTCTACCTGTCCATCATCACGCAGGCGCTCACCTACGCCCTGATGCTGGCCTTCTTCCGCAACGACATGGGTTTCGGCGGCAACAACGGCTTCACCGACTTCAAGGACATCGCCGGCTTTCCGCTGCAGGAACCCCGTACCCGCGCGGTGCTGTTCCTGCTGACGGCCCTGGCCCTGGGCGGCAGCTTCGTGCTGTGCCGCTTCATCGTGCGCTCGCGCGCCGGGCGCGTGATCCAGGCCGTGCGCGACGCCGAGAGCCGGGCGCGCTTCCTGGGCTACCGGGTGGAGAACTACAAGCTCTGGATGTTCGTGCTCTCGGCCGTGCTCGCCGGCATCGCCGGGGCGCTGTACGTGCCGCAGATCGGGATCATCAACCCGAGCGAATTCTCCCCGGCCAACTCGATCGAGATCGTCATCTGGGTCGCCATCGGCGGCCGCAGCACCCTGTACGGCGCCGCGGCCGGCGCCGTCTTCGTCAATTACGCCAAGACCTACTTCACCGCCGTGCTGCCCAGCTTCTGGCTCTACGCGCTGGGCACCTTGTTCATCGTCGTCACGCTGTTCCTTCCGCGCGGCATCGTCGGGGCGATCGCCGCCCTGCGCCAGCGCCGGGCCAAGGCATGAGCGGCGCCACCGACCCCGGCGCCGCGGCGCCCGCGCCGGCTCCCGATTCCGCTGCCGGACCCGGACCGGGGCGGCGTCCCGGCGTCGTGCTCTACCTGGAGGCGATCACCGTGCGCTTCGACGGCTTCAAGGCGCTCGACGCCTTGACCCTGTACATCGACGCCGGCGAACTGCGTTGCATCATCGGGCCCAACGGCGCCGGCAAGACCACCATGATGGACGTCATCACCGGCAAGACCCGGCCCGATTCGGGCACCGCCTGGTTCGGGCAGGACATCGACCTGCTCACGCGCACCGAGCCGCAGATCGCGCAGAGCGGCATCGGGCGCAAGTTCCAGAAGCCCACGGTGTTCGAGCACCACACCGTGTTCGAGAACCTGGAACTGGCCATGGCCGGGGACAAGTCCGTCTGGCGCTCGCTGTTCCATCGCCTGACGCCGGCCCAGGGCGAGCTGATCGGCGCCACGCTGGAGACCATCGGCCTGGTCCAGCGGCGCGGCGAGCTGGCCGGCGCGCTGTCGCACGGGCAGAAGCAGTGGCTCGAGATCGGCATGCTGCTCATGCAGGAGCCCAAGCTGCTGCTGATCGACGAGCCGGTCGCGGGCATGACGCCGCAGGAGACCGAGCGCACGGCCGAACTGCTCCTCTCGCTGGCTGGCCGCCACTCGGTGGTCGTGGTCGAGCACGACATGGACTTCGTGCGCTCGATCGCCCGCAAGGTGACGGTGCTGCACGAGGGACGGGTGCTGGCCGAGGGCGACATCGATACCGTGCAGGCCGATCCGCGCGTCATCGAGGTCTACCTGGGCCAGCCGGCCGACGCGGCGACGCGCACATGAACGCACCGATCGCCGCGCCGATGAAGGCCGCCGCCACCTTGCAGGTCAAGGGCTTGAATCAGTATTACAGCGGCAGCCACACGCTCTGGGACATCGACCTCACGGTGCCGCCGGGTTCGTGCACCTGCCTGATGGGCCGCAACGGCATGGGCAAGACCACGCTGCTCCGCTGCATCATGGGGCTGCTGCCCACCGCCTCGGGCGAGATCCTCTACGACGGCACGGACCTGCGTCCGCTGGCGGCGGCCGAACGGGCGCACCGCGGCATCGGCTACGTGCCGCAGGGCAGGGAGATCTTCTCGCAGCTCACCGTCGAGGAGAACCTGCGCCTCGGGCTGGCGGTGCACAAGCCGCGCCTGCGTTCGGTGCCCGAGCGCATCTACGACACCTTTCCCGTGCTCAAGCAGATGCGCCACCGCCGTGGTGGCGATCTGTCCGGCGGGCAGCAGCAGCAGCTGGCGATCGGCCGGGCGATGGTGTTGGAGCCGCGCCTGCTGATACTCGACGAACCGACCGAGGGCATACAGCCCGGCATCGTGCAGCAGATCGGCGACATCATCCTGCGGCTCAACCGCGAGGCCGGTCTCACCGTGCTGCTGGTCGAGCAGAAGCTGCCGTTCGCGCGCCGCGTCGCCAGCGACGTGCGCATCATCGACAAGGGCCGCCTGGTGGTGTCCGGCGGGATCGGCATCCTGACCGACGAACTGGTGCGCCAGCACCTCACCGTGTAATGTCCCGGCGTGAACCATCCCGCCGCACCGCCGCCGCTGGGCGCGCCCGCAGCGATGCCCGCCGCGCCGCTGCCGTGCGCACCGCCCGCGCACGCCGGCTGGCGCGCGCGCCTGGACCTGGGCTTCGAGGCGCGCGGGCCACGCACCGTGCTGGCCGAGCGGCGCCACGTCGGGCCGCTGGTCGTGCAGCGGCCCTTTTACCCCGAGGGTGAGGTCTGCCACGTCTACGTGGTGCATCCCCCGGGCGGTGTCGTCGCCGGCGATCGCCTGCACCTGGGCGTGCGCGTGGGCGCCGGGGCACGCGCGCTGCTGACCACCCCGGCGGCGGGCAAGTTCTACCGCAGCCAGGGCGAAACGGCGCGCGTGCGCCAGGAGTTTTCGGTCGAGGGCGGCATGCTCGAGTGGCTGCCGCAGGAGAACATCTACTACCCGGACGCCGCGGTGAACGCCGGCACCGTGGTGCGCCTGGACGCCGGTGCGCGCTTCTTCGGCTGGGAGATCGCTTGCCTGGGGCTGCCGGCGCAGGCCGCAGGTCTTGGCGCCGGCGTGCTGCGCCAGAGCCTGGAGCTCTGGCAGGCCGGCACGCTGCTGCTCAACGAGCGCCAGCACATCGACGCCGCGGCGGTGGCCGCGCGCTGGGGCCTGGACGGCAATCCCGCGCTGGGTACGCTGCTGGCCTATCCGGCCGGCGCGCCCGAGCTGTTGGCGGCGCGCGACGCGGCGCAGCGATATTCGCCTCCGGCCGGGACCGGCGATCCCGCAGCGGGCGGCGCGACGCTAAGCTGCACGCTGGTCGAGGGCGTGCTGGTCTGCCGCGCGCTGGCGCACCGGGCCGACCTCCTGCGCCTGGCCTTCGCCGCCATCTGGGCCCAGGTGCGGCCGCTGCTGCTGCATCGCGCGGCGATGCCGCCGCGGGTCTGGGCGACGTGAGCGGGCCGCGCTTGCACGGCCCGCAGCGGCCGCGCGGAAGCGATGACCGGGCGACGACAGGACGAGGGTTTTGCGATGACACGGCGATGACATGGAACTGACCCCGCGCGAGAAGGACAAGCTGCTGCTCTTCACCGCCGCTCTGCTGGCCGAGCGGCGCCGGGCCCGCGGCCTCAAGCTCAACTATCCGGAGGCCGTGGCCTTCATCTCCGCCGCCATCCTCGAGGGCGCACGCGACGGACGCAGCGTCGCCGAGCTGATGAGCTGGGGCGGCACCCTGCTCGGACGCGACGACGTCATGGACGGCATCGCCGAGATGATCACCGAGGTGCAGGTCGAGGCCACCTTCCCCGACGGCACCAAGCTCGTCACCGTCCATCAACCGATACGCTGAGTCCACCTATGCATCCCGGTGAAATAATCGTTGCTGCGGCGCCCGACATCGAGATCAACGCCGGCCGGCCGACGCTGCGCATCGTCGTCGCCAACACGGGCGACCGGCCGATCCAGGTCGGTTCGCACTACCATTTCTTCGAGACCAACCGCGCGCTGCGCTTCGACCGGGCCGCGGCGCGCGGCTACCGGCTCAACATCGCCGCCGGCACCGCGGTGCGCTTCGAGCCGGGCCAGGAGCGCGAGGTCGAGCTCGTCGCGCTGGGCGGGCGGCGCGTGGTCTTCGGATTCCAGGGCGCCGTGATGGGGCCGCTGCCATGAGCCGCATCACGCGCAGCGCCTATGCCGAGATGTTCGGGCCGACCACCGGCGATCGCGTCCGCCTGGGCGACACCGAGCTCTTCCTCCGGGTCGAGAGCGACAGCACCGTCTACGGCGAGGAAGTCAAGTTCGGTGGCGGCAAGGTGATCCGCGACGGCATGGGCCAGGGCCAGGCCACCGCGGCCTACGTCGCCGACACCGTGATCACCAACGCCGTGATCCTCGACTACTGGGGCGTGGTCAAGGCCGACGTCGGCATCAAGGACGGGCGCATCGCGGCCATCGGCAAGGCCGGCAATCCGGACGTGCAGCCGGGCGTGGACATCGTCATCGGCGCGGGCACCGAGATCATCGCCGGCGAAGGCCTGATCCTCACGGCCGGCGCGATCGACGCGCACATCCACATGATCTGCCCGCAGCAGGTCGAGGACGCGTTGATGAGCGGCATCACGACGATGATCGGCGGCGGTACCGGCCCGGCGGCGGGCACCAGCGCCACCACTTGCACGCCCGGGCCATGGCACCTGGCGAACATGCTCCAGGCGCTCGACGAGCTGCCGATGAACTTCGGCCTGCTGGGCAAGGGCAATGCCAGCCTGCCCGAGCCGCTGGCCGAGCAGGTGCGCGCCGGGGCGATGGGACTCAAGTTGCACGAGGACTGGGGCACCACGCCGGCGGCCATCGACAACTGCCTGAACGTGGCCGAGCAATACGACATCCAGGTGGCCATCCACACCGACACCCTCAACGAAAGCGGTTTCGTCGAGGACACGCTGGCCGCGATCGGCGGGCGCTCGATCCACACCTACCATACCGAGGGGGCCGGCGGCGGCCACGCGCCCGACATCATCAAGGCCTGCGGCCATGCCAACGTGCTGCCCTCGTCGACCAACCCGACCCGGCCCTACACGATCAACACGGTGGACGAGCACCTGGACATGCTGATGGTCTGCCACCACCTCGATCCGGCCATCGCCGAGGACGTGGCCTTCGCCGAATCGCGCATCCGCCGCGAGACGATCGCCGCCGAGGACATCCTGCACGACCTGGGCGCCTTCTCGATGATCTCGTCCGACTCGCAGGCCATGGGCCGGGTCGGCGAGGTGATCACCCGCACCTGGCAGACCGCGCACAAGATGAAGGTGCAGCGCGGGCCGCTGGCGCCCGATGCCGAGGGCAGCGACAACTTCCGCCTGCGCCGCTACATCGCCAAGTACACGATCAACCCGGCGCTGGCCCACGGCATCGCGCACGAGGTCGGATCGATCGAGGTCGGCAAGCTGGCCGATCTCGTGCTCTGGCGGCCGGCCTTCTTCGGCGCCAAGCCGGCCATGATCATCAAGGGCGGCATGATCGCCGCCGCGCCGATGGGCGACCCGAACGCCTCGATCCCCACGCCGCAGCCGGTCCACTACCGGCCGATGTTCGGCGCGCTGGGCGGGGCGCGCGCCGCCACCTGCGTGCAGTTCCTGTCGGGTGCGGCGATCGCGGACGGCGTGCCGGCGCGCCTGGGCCTGCGCAAGCGCACCCTCGCCGTGCACGGCACGCGCCGCGTGCGCAAGGCCGACATGCGCGTCAACGACTACCAGCCGCTGATCGAGGTCGACGCCCAGACCTACGAGGTGCGCGCCGACGGCCAGCTGCTCACCTGCGAGCCGGCCGTCTCGCTGCCGCTGGCGCAGCGCTATTTCCTGTTCTGAGGCCGCCGTGCGGATGATTCGAGAGCGCATCGATGCGGCGTCCGGCGCCGCGGCACCGCGCCCGGACGATGTGCTGGAACTGCCGTTCGGCCTGCGTGCGCGCAGCCGCCTGCGCGCGGTCCTGGCCAGCGGCGAGGACGTCGGCATCATCCTGGCGCGCGGGCAGGTGCTGCGCGATGGCGACCTGCTGCGCACCGACGACGGCCGCGTCATCGGCGTGCGCGCCGCGCCCGAATGGGTCTCCACCGTGCACGCGGCGGCTCCGGGCGCGCTGCTGCGCGCCGCCTACCACCTGGGCAACCGCCACGTCGCGCTGCAGATCACGCCGGCCTGGCTGCGCTACCTGCACGACCACGTGCTCGACGACATGGTCCGCGGCCTGGGCCTGGGCGTGCAGGTGGAGGAGGCCCCGTTCGAGCCCGAACCCGGCGCGTACGCAAGCCACGGCAGCGCAGCGCACGGCGGACACCATGACCATCCTCATCACGAGCACGAGCGCGAGCACGACCACGACCACGACCACGATCCCCAGCGTGGCGCGCGCACCGGTCCCCGGCGCGACCACGCCGCCGCCGGCCACGATGCCGAACCCGTCGGCTGAGCCGGCCGCGCTCGCGCTGCTGCGGCTCATGCACCTGGTGAGCCCGGCGCTGCCGGTGGGTGCCTACGCCTATTCGCAGGGCCTGGAGTTCGCGGTCCACGCCGCTTGGGTGCGCGACGAGCCCGGTGCGCTGGACTGGCTGCGCGGCCTGGCCGCGCGGGGCCCGGGCACGCTGGACCTGCCGGTGCTGCTGCGCCTGCATGCGGCCTGGCAGGGCGCCGATGGCGCCGCGGTCACGCGCTGGACGGCCTGGCTGCTGGCTGCCCGCGAGACCAGCGAACTGCGCGCCGAGGACCTGCACCTGGGCCGCGCGCTGGCGCGCATCCTGGCGGGCCTGGACATCGCGCAGGCGCAGCCCTGGTGCGCGGGCCGCGCCAGCTTCGCCACCCTGTTCGCGCTGGCGGCGGTGCGCTGGAACATCAGCGCCCGCGATGCGATCAGCGGCTACCTGTGGTCCTGGTGCGAGAACCAGGTCCTGGCGGCGGTCAAGCTCGTGCCGCTGGGCCAGTCGGCCGGCCAGCGCCTGCTGCACCGCCTGGCCGAGGACATCCCGGGCATCGTCGCGACCGCCGCCGCGCTCGACGATGAGGACATCGCCACCGGCACGGTATCGCAGGCCATGGCCGGCGCGTGGCACGAGACCCAGTACACGCGGCTGTTCCGTTCCTAGCCGTGCGCGCAGCAGAAGCATCCCCTCTCCCGCGGCGCGGGAGAGGGCAGGAAAATGCATTCACCGGACCGGGCAAGTGCCTCGATATCATCAA
>Ga0116231_10007752_pt1 | contig 19362 bp, 9 predicted proteins | sample S1TSphgellanicum_2_FD_89695 | JGI IMG/M metagenome (GOLD analysis project Ga0116231, IMG submission 89695) | Host-associated microbial communities from peat moss isolated from Minnesota, USA - S1T2_Fd - Sphagnum magellanicum MG | ecosystem: Host-associated > Plants > Peat moss > Unclassified...
CGACTGTTGCGCCAATTACGCCCTCGTCGCGGGCTCTTGACGGCCGACCGGGCCGGTATCAGGGCGGACGGGAGTTTTCACACGGTCTGTAGGAGTTACGCACACCCGGCCTCAAATCTCGCTATGGGCAGTCGGACTTCCGCAGGGAAGTTTTGCGTGGGCTCAGGCTACTTTTCTGTTCCGGTCAGCCGCACAGGCCGTTCGCGGGTGATACAGCTAGGCTTTGCCCGGCTCATAGAACCGCCTCAAGGCCCTTGCGGCGGATGACGTTCAACATGGCAAGGGTCGATCCCGTCGCCCGCTTGGTGCCGCGCTCAAGCTGCGACAGATAGCCCGGCGTCACGCCGATAATCCGGCCTAGGGCGGCTTGGCTCATGCGGGCCTTTTCCCGCACGGCGCGGATTTCCTCGCTCGTCATCGGTTCCGATGCGGGCCGGGCCGGGCCAAGGTGCCGGGCCGTGATTTTCTGATAAACCGCCTCCTCCATAAGGCCGATGCGGTGCAAGCCCTCAGCCGTTTCCAACAGGGCCGTTGCCAAGTCGCTAAGGGGCTTCGTCATGTTCAATCTCCTGTAGCTCGTCCTTGTCCTTTGCATGGTCAATCGCGGCGTCATCGTAGGCTAGAAGCTGCGCCGCGGTATCTCGCAAGGTCTGCAATTCGTCGTCGTCGATGTTGTCGCGGGCGCTTTTCGGAAAGCCGTAGAGGAAAAAGGCCCGGTCCTCGATGCGATAGTCAACGATCATCCGAAACCCGCCCCGCCGTCCCTCGCCGGGCCGGGCGACGCGCTGCTTTATCAGCCCGCCGCCTAGATCGGCGTCGATAAGCCCGCGCTCGGCCTTCTCGATAGCCTCGCGCAAGCTGGCGTCCTTGATCCCTTTCGCCGCGCAAACCGGGCGGCCCATTTCGTCTTGAAAAGCCGCACGCTTCTAAGCCCTGTATATCCTATGAACTATAGCACAAGGCCGCATAGTTTCAAGCCTGCCCGACCCTCCGTTTCGCACCAGACTTATGCAACAGCGTAGGTCTTCGCACGGATGGGCCGCCCCTATTGGAAAGCCGGCTAAATTCTTTCTGTTATCTGAATGCAATCTTTATAGTATCGGAAAACCTTCTGATAGCCTCTGGATAGCTTCCTGATATCAGTAACGATTGGAAATGTTACAGTGACCTCTCTTTTGTCACCTTAGCCCCGCCGACTGCCGTCCTCATGACGCACCGACATTGCAAAGCCTGGCATTGGTCAAAGCGTGGCCCATCTTCCAACCAACACCGTAGGACGCCAAGGCAATCATCAGCGCCAAAGCGACGGCGACGGCGCTGAAGGTTAGCGCGGTTTTGAGCGTTCCTCCGGTTCGATTCCATGCCCGGTTATTCTTTGCCGCAAGCTTGGCCAGCTCACGCGCCAGGCTCTCAATGGTGGCAATCCGCTGCGTCTCGCGAACCTGTTCGTTGCGGGCGAGGGTTTCGGCAAGCTGTTGGTCGAGCCGGGCGCTGGCATCACGGAAATAGCGCATGGCCTGATCGTGCAGCCGCCATTGCAGAGAGAGCGAAGATGACAAAACCCGGATGAGCGGCAACACCGGGTCGTTCTTCAACCCAGCCAGTTGGATGCCGCGCTCCATCTCTGCTTGCACTTGTTCAATGTCGCGCCCGAGCTCGGCGCTGTCTCGCAGAGGGTCGGGCAAAACCGCGTCGCCTACGGAAGCCATGTGTCGATGCCAGCGAAATTGGCCTCCATCGCGGTCAGCCAAGTGCCGACCCTGGCGCGATCGAAGGGGCCGAGCGGGGTTTTACCTTGCCCGTTATGCCCGGCCGCTGCGTCACGGAAATGTAGCCGGCGCATCTCCACTTGCGCGGCGGGCAGCAATTTCGGCATCCAGACCGGGATGGCGCCACGGCTGACCGCACCGACAAACGCGCTATGGCGAACGATGCGCGCAAAAGCACTGTCTCGTGTTTCGCCCACTTCAACGAGCCCTTCATTCAGCACAATCGCCGTGGCGGTTGGACGCAGGCCCAGACTTTCGAGCGTGGCAAGCGGTGAAAGGTCTTCTTCCTGTGGTCCAACGGAATAAAATACCACCACAGCAAACCCAGCCGATTCAAACATTGGCACCAGATCGGGCAGTTGTAGCACCAGACGACGCAAAGTCGTGTCGCCGCCGCCCAAGTCAACCAGAACCGACATATTGGTTTGCATGGCGTGCTGCAACAATTTATCAAGCCATTTGAGCGCGAGCACTGGGTCACCGGGTTCAGACGGGCGGGAAACCCCTTCGATATACTTTGAAAACGTGTCATTTGTGGGGTCCATATCTGCCATCAGACAGGTGCCGTCACTCGCCAATGCCGTCTCTGACAGCCATCGGATGAGCGTCGTCTTGCCGGTTTTACCCCGACCGACGAAGAAGATGACCTTCTTTTTCATGGACAAATCGACGCCTTTTTTGGCGACAACCGGTGTTGCAGTTTTGGGTACGGCGGTGCTGATGACCATTTCCGGCGCGATATCGTTGTCATCGTCGGCGAAATGGAACGTCGCGCGTGTGGCTAATCTCATTGGCGCCATCGCGTCCTCATCTCGCAGCGGGGTAAAACTTGCTGATTTGTCGGCTTTCGCGAGGGCCATCTGTGTAAAGTCCTTGTAAAAACGAGCTACGTCTTGCCCAGAAGCCGGGCGATGACTTCTGCGGCGTCAGCGGTGACCTCGGCATTAGCCGGGTTTATTTCGGGCAGGCCTTGCGGCTTTTTAGCGAGTTTCGTTCCACTCCACCCCTTCAAGCTGGCTGGTCGAAATTCCGGTTCGTCGTCTTCCACGCTTGTGGGTTCCGCGGTCTTCTTCGTGGCGGTTGACGTCGCTTGAACCTGATGGGGAAGTCGTCGAAGCGCGTCATGAGCTTGGCGCTTGCGCTCGTCCGTGCGCGCCTTCTCGGCTTTTCGGCGCAACACGTCCCCAGAAATGGCCGGGCCGGTTTGGTATTTGATGCCGGCGATGGCCAGCGCGCGCCCGACATCGTCCCATGACCAACCATCGCGCACCAGGCGACTTAGCTCGGAGTCGGTCGCTTCATGTCGGCGGATCCACGTCATCACATTGTCCCCTGGGCGCCAGTCGGCGCCGAGGCGTTGCGCGAGGTCAGCGAGTTCCTCCGCGGTTCTGGGTCGTTTGGGGACCCTGCCTCTCGGCCGTGGTGGAGGGCGCATGTCCATAAGGATAATGCTTTGGCATCATCGCACGATTCGTGTCTAGTCGCCCATCACCGCAAAAGACGCCATTATTGTCACCATTATTGTCACCTCAAACGTCATCTTATTGTCTGTGCTGATGGAAGATGAGATCTTATAGCGTTACCTGTTGGTCTCCTTGGCGCTCATCTTTACGCCCTCATTGCGAGCAGTTTTATCACGTCGGGGTCGGCCTGTTCGGCCGGTGAGGAACGACGAAGACTGCGGGCAATGCCAAAAGATATCCGAAAGCTATTCACCTACCTCTTGCATATCGGAGAGCTATCCATTATCTATTTGGTAACTATTGTGGAACGCAAAATGCCGACCATCGTCTTCGCCAGCCCCAAAGGCGGGGCAGGGAAATCGACCTCTGCCGTGCTGTTGGCCACGGAACTGGCCGAACGCGGCGCCACCGTGACGGTCATTGACGCCGACCCCAATAAGCCGGTCTCACGCTGGGCAGGGCGGTCAGGAAAGCCCAAAACCCTGAGCGTCATTGCCGATGTCAGCGAAGATTCCATTATTGACGAGATCGAACGCGCCGCGCAGACGACCGCTTTTGTGATCGTCGATCTTGAAGGCACGGCGTCGATGATGGTTGGCTACGCGCTGAGCCGGGCCGACCTTGTGGTGATCCCAACGCAGGGTTCACAGCTTGATGCCGCCGAGGCGGTCAAAGCCATTCGCCTGGTCCGTGCGCAGGAGCGGGCGTTTAAGCGGGTCATCCCATTTGCGGTTTTGCTAACGCGAACCAGTGCCGCGATCCGGCCGCGCTCGTTGCAAAGCATTGAGGCGGAATTGGCGCAGCAAAAGGTGCATATGTTCAAAACGCAAATCCACGAGCGGGACGCTTATCGTGGGGTGTTTGCTTTTGGTGGCACTCTCTCCAATCTCGACCCCAAAGAGGTCACCAACATCCCAGCGGCTCTCAAAAACGCCCGGGCGTTCGTGGCGGAGGTTCTTGCTGTTCTGAAATCTCACGCGGCTGTTGCCGCAGAGGTCGCTTAGCCATGTCCCGACAGCGCGCCAGTATTTTCGAAGAACCTGACATTGATATCAGCGCTTTTGTCCCCAAACCGGCGCCAGATGCCGCGGCGCCAAAAGCGGAGGAGGTGAGGGAGGTCAGTGAAGCCGCGCAGTTTCGTAGCCGCGAGCCCAACCCGCCGGCGCCCAAACCCACCTCCCCGCCAAAGCGTGCGCCGCGACGTCACCGCACAGGCCGCAATGTGCAGTTTAATGTCAAAGCATCGCAAGAGACGATCGACTCGTTCTATGCGATCTCTGACCGTCAAGGCTGGGTGCTCGGTGAGACGATGGAGTATGCGCTGGCCGCGCTGGAACGCGAGCTTGCCAAGGGGAGCGACCCATAACTCGGCCGGCCCGTTCAGTTCGTGACGATATCTGCCACTTCGATCAAAACCCCCGGCAGTGCGAGCGGTACGATTCTTTCCGCCTCTTGATACGTCTTAATGTCTTCGTACCCATCATGCGTGGGGGAGCGGTAGACGGTGATAGAGGCGGCGTCTACATCGACGATCCAGGATTCAGGAATGCCGTAGCGGGCATAAAGCGGCATTTTTACCCGCGTGTCGTATTGTACTGAGGTGTGGGCCACTTCGACAACAAGGGCGGCATCGGCTGCTCGAGGTGGCTCCTTGGTGCGGGTCCTATCCTCTGGCAGACGCAGAAGCACGAGGTCGGGCTCCGGCTCAGAACTGTCATCGAGACGCAGCGGGTTTTGGATGGAAACCCAAAAGCGACCGGCGGCAGCGAGCACAAGAATTTGGTTGAGCGCCATAACAGCGCGGATATGCAAGCCGCCAATTGGCGCCATCTCTATTATTTCCCCTTCAATCAGCTCTACTCGGGGATGCCTGGCGAACACACCAGCTTCTGCCATACGGTAAAATTCCGTGACATCGAAGAGCTTTCGATGTGGGCCATTCGAATTCCGCAGAATCGAGGACGTCTCTCTGATATCGTCCACCCTTTGCCTCCGATATTCAACGTCGTGCTCAAATTGAAGATATGCGGGCAACCGCTTTAAAGCAATCAGGGTGCCGAATTCTGACGGGGCAACGGGCTGCACACGACAGCCTCAGAGTTAGAGAACAAGAGTTTTTTGGTTCTTTTTTCAAAAAAAGGTAACTGGCCAGGTTCCGCGAAGAGATATCTTCATAGGGCGGATAAGACACCCTTGCGCCATCCGCGCACGCAGGTCGCCGCGTGTTCCGTGCCGAACAACGAGCGCCTATTGGCGAACGTAAAAGCTGTGGCACGTTGCGTTGGCGGATGGCGCAAGGTCTTATCCGCCCTACGAGTGCTGTTCCATTGCTCCCATTTCCCCAAGAGCGAAAGCGGTTGGTTCTACTTCCCCGGCGGTTGCCCACCTCCTGCCATCGAACCACCCTCAAATGGCGGCGGGTGATTGGGTCTGGAAAACAAGCGCCCATCGGAATAACGCGCACAGGTCGCTTGGACGGTTTGTCCCCCACGGAGTGTTATCATCAGCGAAGTTCCCTCGGTCTTGCCCACGCAATTTTGGAAGGCTGGCGGCGGCGGTTCATGCGGTTCGCCACCCGGGGGCGGTGGCCCATCTTGTCGTGCGCCGGACGATTGTGCTGCCCGTGCTACTCCACCAGCTAGCAGAGCCAAAAGAATGGCCAAACAGTGAACGAGCGATCTCATATAATCCTCTCTCAGAGCGTACGTGCACGACGTAAAACGCAACCGCTTAAGATAGAAACAGTTGGAACCGCAGATGAACGCAGACAAGCCAAGCAAAGTTCTATTCGTTCTATTTATCTGCGTTTATCTGCGGTTCCAATTTCTTCTTGTCGTGCCGCAACCAATTGATGGGTAACGCTTCGCTCACCCATCCTACGTTGTTAAACCGTGGCAAGCAGCGCTTGGGCCGCATCCGCCCGACGCACCACCACTGACGACAATGTATCCTCCAAATCCGCAGTAAACCGCCCGATATCACCGATGGAACTGGCCCAGGCCGCATGCGTGAACCCTGCGCGGAAGCTCTTGTACGCGTCGGCATCTTTTGAGAGGTGGATGGCCTTCGACACATATTCTGCGCGGCTGATGGCAATCGCCTCCGGCACACCGAGCGCGGTCAACAGGCTGCCCGCCATGCGCGAAACAAATGACTGACCGCACAACGTCAGCAGCGGCAGTTCCATGCGCAACGCATCACTGGCGACCGTTCCAGCATTATACGGGAACGTATCCAAAAACAAATCCGCCAGACGCAACCGGCTCATATACAAGTCAGGATCAATGCGCTCGGCAAAGATCAGCCTTTCGCTGGCAATCCCCGCCCGAATCGTGGCGTTGCGCAGGTTGGCCTCCGACCATTCCGTGTCCTTCGCCAACCAAAGAACGGAATTCTCCGACTCGCGCAGGATCTCCATCCAACTGCCGAACATCTCTTCGGTGATTTTGTAGTGGCGGGAGAAGCAGCAGAATACAAAACGGTCTTCTGGCAACCCGGCCTCGGCGCGCGACATCGGCCGGCCCGTGCCGCGTTTACTATCATTGGCCTGAAACAGATGCGGAATCGGCAACGGCGTGGGGCCGTAGAGATGCGCGCTGTTCGGCGGAATGACAAAGTCGTCGCACAACATGTAGTCAAGCTCAGGCAAAGGTACCGCGCCGATGAACCCAAGGTAAGTGATCTGAACCGGCGCCGGTTTCCAGCGCAGCAGTTCCAGCCTTGTGCCGTCGGTCAGGCCGTTCAAATCGATCAGGATATCAATCTCGTCATGGCGGATCACTTGCGCCGCCTGTTCGTCGGTGAGTTCGCGTATGGCGCGATAATGATCGAACGCCTTGATCACCCGCTGACGTATCTCGCTGCCGTCATCGCGGCTGGCGCAATAGCCATAGACTTCAAAACGCTCGCGATCATGCCGCTCAAACAATTCGGCAATCAGGAAACTCATCGCATGGCGGCAGAAATCGGAGGAGAGATAGCCGATGCGTATGCGGTCGTGAAGATAACCCTGCTTTGGCGCCAGAAGCTGCGGCGTGGCCTTGGTTTTACGTGAAATCCAAGAAGCTGCCGCCGCACTTTGCACGGCAATATCATCGCTCAGCGCCAGCAGACCCAGCGGGCCACAACCGGCCAGCAGAGTGTCCGGCGTGAATGCCGGGGTGGGTGGCTCAATCACCGGCCAGGCGCAGAGTTTTTGGCGCAAATGCACCCAATGGTGAATGACATCAGGGCGGGTGGGGTCAATGGTCAACGCCGCGCGCAAGGCTTTTTCCGCATCAGGCAGAATACCCAAGGTCTCCAGCAAGCGTCCGCGCTGAATGAGCAGGGCAACCCGCGTCTCATCCGGCTGCAACGCTTGCTCCCACAAGTGCAAGGCAATTTGCGGCTCCCCCACGGCTTCATGCAGCAGGCCAAGGTTGATGGAAGCGGCATAGAGATCAGGTTTGAGCGCGAGCGCGTTGCGGTAAGCGATCATCGCATTGGCGCGATCGCCAATGCGCGCGAGCGTCACGCCGAGATTAAACCAGGCGGCAAATAACAGCGGGGAAGTTCCAGTGTTGACCTCAATCCATGTCTGGTACAACACAATTTCGACATCGGCCGCGCTGCCGGGCGCGCGGCGGGTGACCGCGTCGAGCAGCAATTCCAACGGCACATGCGGCAAAATTTGCCGCAATCGGGCGGTATCCGCGGCTTCGGTTCGGGCAAACAGCTCGTCGGCGGCAATTCTGTTCAGCCATGTGCCGATGCTTTCGGCCGCGTCCACGATATGTCCTGACATGCTTCGCTCTGAACCTTTTTGGATCATGAGAAGACCAAGGGGCGCCGGTGGTTTTGGCGCCCCGTCCAAGACAATGCCTGCCTAACCCTTACGGAAAGTAAACATGTCTTGGACGAAGGCGGTCTCGCTCAGTCGTTAACTTACTGTATCGCGTTGGACTGGGTGGTGGTCATCGCCGAGAGCTGCGTGGCGGTGAACGCACTACCCTGCGCGGCCGTGAAGTAGCCGTATTGCGTCACGGTCAAGGCGGAGATTTGCGCGACACTGATCGCGGTAATCTGCGCCGTGGTCAGTGCCGTCAATTGCGCCTGCGTGAGCGCCGTCAAGTCGGTCGTGGTCAGCGAGGTGATTTGCGACCTGGTCAGCGCCGTCACTTGCGCCGCACTGAGCGAGGCCGCCGCCGCCGTCGTCAACCCGGTGATCGCCGCGTTGGTCAGGTAGGCGATGTTGATCGCTTGCAGCGCGGTGATCTGCGTATTCATCGCCGTCACATCGCTCGAGGTCAGGCCCGGCACCGCGGCAGAAGTCAGGGCAGAGACCGCGCTGTAGCTGAGGCTCGAAACCTCGGCCGTGGTCAGACCCTTAATCTGCAGTGATCCCAGCGAACTGATCTGGCTTGTGGTCAGCGCCGAGATACCGGCCGTGCCCATGGCGGCAAGCTGCGCCGTGCCGAGCACCGAGATCGCCGACTCTGAGATCGCGGTGATCGCCGCCGTGGTCAGGGCCGCAACCGCCGTGCTGGTCAGCGCCGAGATTTGCGCCGTAGACAGTTGGCTCACCTGCGCCGTGGTCAGCGCCGCAGCCTCCGCCGTCGACAGCGCCGAGATTTGCGACGCCGTCAGCCCAGAGACCGCTGCCGTCGTCAGGCTGGCGATACCCGCCGACCCGAGGGCCGAGATCGCCGCCGTGCTCAGCATAGAGACTTGTGCCGAAGTCAGCGTGCTGACTTGTGCCGTGGTCAGTGCCGAAGCCTCGGCCGTGCTCAACCCAGTCACCGCCGCCGTGCTCAGCGCCGAGATGGCGGCCATAGTAAGAGCCGACACGTCAGGCGCCCCGATCGCGGAAAGCTGCAACGAGGACAGGGCACTGACCTCAGCACTGGTCAGCGCAGAGATCGCCGCTGTTCCGAGCACACTCATATCTGCGGTGGTCAGGCCGTAGATTTGCGCCGAAGTCAGCGAGCTGATCTGCGCCGTGGTCAGGGCAGACACCTCCGCCGTGGTCATGGCGGAAATCTGGATGGAGCTGAGCCCAGAGAGCGCCGTCACCGTCAACCCAGAGATATTCGCCGCCGTGATGGCAGACAGCGCCGATGTGGTGAGCACCGAGAGCTGCGCCGAAGACAGTGACGTGATCTGAGCGAAGGTCATCGCACTGGTATCCGCCGAGCTCAACCCAGGGATCGCCGCGGTGGAGATCGCCGAGATCGCGCTCGTCGTCAGGGCGGCCACCTCATTGGAGGTGAGACCTTTGAGCTGCGCCGAGGTGAGCGTGCTGACCTGCGTGGCCGTCAGCGCGGCGACGTTGGTGGTGCCCATCGCGGCGAGCTGCGCCGAGCTGAGCCCAGACAAAGCCAACGTGCCGAGGGCGCTGATCGCCGCCGTCGAGAGATAGCTGATCGCTGTCACGTTCAGCGCTGAGACCTGCGCCGAAGACAGGGCGCTCACCTCGCTCATGGTCATCGCGCTGACTTCGGCCGTGGTCAGGCCATAGACCACAGCGGTGGTCAGCGCCGAGACATCGCTACTGTTCAGCGTGGCGAAGGTTTGCGTGCTGAGTGCTGCGACCTGCGCCGAGCTCAACACCGCGACCGCCGCGCTGCTGATGTAGGAGATCGCAGAGTAGCTGAGGCTGCTCATATCCGCCGTGGTCAGGCCGCTCACTTGCGCCGAGGACAGCACGCTGACCTCTGTCGCGACGAGGGCCGAAACCTCCGCCGTGGTCAGAGCCGCGATTTGCGCCGAGCTGAGCCCAGAGATCGCCGCCGAGGTCAGCGCCGTCACCGTAGCCGTCGCGAGGCTGGCGAGGGCCGCCGTGGTCAGCACCGCCACCTGCACCGAGGAGAGGGCGCTCGCCTGGGCGCTGGTCAGCACCGAAGCTTCCGCCGAACTCAGCCCAACCACCGTCGCGGTGCTCAGTGAAGAGACGTTGGTCGCGGTCAATGCGGTGATGCCAGTCGCACCGATGGCGGCAAGCTGCAGCGAAGACAACCCACTCACCGCCGCACTGTTGAGTGCGGAGATCGCCGCGGTGCCGAGGTTCGTCACATCTGCCGTGCTGAGGCCCGAGAGCTGTGCCGAACTCAACACACTGATCTGAGCCGTGGTCAGCGCCGAGACTTCAGCCGTGGTCATGCTGGCAAGCTGCGAGCTGGACAGACCAGAGACCGCGGTCACCGTCAGCGCCGCAACGTTGGTTGCCCCAAGCGCTGCGAGCGGCGCCGTGGCCAAGGCCGCAACCTGCGCCGAGGACAAGACGCTGACCGAGGCCGTGGTCAGGGCCGCCGCATCCGCCGTGCTCAACCCAGCCAGCGCCGACGAGCTCAGAGCCGCGACCGCCGCCGTCGTCAGAACCGAAGCGCCGGTGACGGACAGGCCCATGATTTGCGCCGAGCTGAGCGCACTCACCTGCGTCGCGGTCAACGCCGAGAACTCGGCGCTGGTCATCGCGGCAAGCTGGGCCGAGCTGATCCCAGAGAGCGCGATGGTGGTGATCGCCGTAACCCCGGCGGTGCTGAGGCTGGCCACAGCCGCCGTGGTCAGGCCGGTGATCTGCGCCGAGGACAGGGCACTCACCTGCGTGATGGTCAGCACCGAGGCCTCGGTTGCGGTGAGCGCCGCAACCTGGATCGAGCTGAACCCAGAGATCGCAGACGCGGTCAGGGCGGAGACATTCGCCGTGCCGAGGCCAGAGATCGCCGCGGTGGTCAGCGCGGTGGTTTGCGCCGAAGACAGGGCACTGATCTGTGCCGTAGTCAGCGCCAAGGCTTCCGCCGAACTCAACCCGCTGATCGCCGCCGAGGTCAGCGCCGAGACGCTGGTCACGGTCAGGGCCGACACAGTAGTCGCCCCAAGGCTGAGCAACTGCGCCGAAGACAGCGCACCGGCATCGGCCGAGGTGAGCGCCGAGACGCTGGCGGTGTTGAGAGAGGCGAGTTGCGCCGTCATCAGGCTGGCGACCTGCGCCGAAGACAGCGCGTTGACCTGCGCGGTCGTCAGCACCGAGACCTCGGCCGTGCTCAGAGCAGTGAGCTGTGCGGTCGACAGGCCAGAGATCGCGGTCACCGTCAGAGCCGAGATGTTGGTGACCCCAAGGCCAGAGAGCGTGGCCGAGGGCAGTGCCGCGACCTGGACGGAAGACAAGGTGCTGGCAGCAGCGGTGGACAGCGCCGCGGCATCCGCCGTGCTCAACCCAACAATCGCCGCCGAGCTCAGCGCCGAGACCGCAGCCGTCGTCAGAACCGAGGCGCCGGTGACCGTCAGGCCCATGACCTGCGAGGAGCTCAGCACACTGACCTGCGTGGCGGTCAGGGCAGAGACCGCCGCACTGGTCATCGCGGCAAGCTGGGCCGAGGTGAACGCCGAGACGGCCGCCGTGGTGAAGGCCACGATATCGGCAGTGCCGAGATTGGCCATATCCGCCGTGGTCAGCCCAGGCACCTGCGCCGAGGTCAGCGCCGCGGCTTCCGCCGTGGTCAGCGCCGCGACTTCCGCCGTGGTCAGGGTGGCAATCTGCCCTGACGTCAGCCCAGAAAGCCCGGTGATGCTCAGCGCCGCGACATTGGCGCTCCCGAGGCTAGAGACCGCGAGGTTGGTCAGCGACGAGACCTGCGCCGAAGACAGCGCGCTCACCTGTGCAGTGGTGAGGGCGAAGGCTTCCGCCGTGCTCAACCCGCTGATCGCCGCCGTGCTCAGCGCCGAGACGCTGGTCACGCTCAGGGCCGTCACGTTGGTCACCCCGAGCCCAGAGAGCTGTGCCGAAGACAGCGCACTGATATCGGTCGCGGTGATCGCCGAGACGCTGGCGGTGCCGAGATTGAAGAGCTGCGCCGTGGTCAGCCCAGCAACCTGCGCCGTGGCCAGGCTGGTGATCTGCACGGTGGTCAGCGCCGAGATCTCAGCCGTGCTCATGGCGGTGAGCTGCGCGGTAGACAGGCCGGAGATAGCCGTCACCGTCAGGGCGGCGACATTGGCGGTTCCGAGACCGACAAGGGCGACCGAACCGAGCACCGAGGTCTGCGCCGAAGACAGCGCGCTGACCGAACCGGTGGTCAGAGCGAACGTCTCCACCGAGGTCAACCCAACAATCCCAGCCGTGGTCAGGGCAGAAACGTTGGTCGCTGACAGCGCCGAAATCTCGGTGACCGTCAGACCCATGACTTGCGACGAGCTCAGCACGCTGACCTGTGTCGCAGTCAGCGCCGAGAACGCCGCGCTGCTCATCGCGGCCAACTGTGCCGTGCTGAGCCCAGAGATCGCCGCCGTGGTGAAGGCAGAGATATTGGCGGTGGCGAAATTCGCCATGTCGGCGGTCGAGAGGCCCAAGACTTGCGCCGAGGACAACACGCTCACCTGAGTCTTGGTCAGTGCCGAGACTTCGGTGATGGTCATCGCCGCAACCTGCACCGAGCTGAGCCCGGTGACCGAGGTCACTGTGAGCGATGTGATGTCGGCGGTCCCAAGGCTGGAGATCGCCGCATTGGTCAGCACCGCGACCTGCGCCGAAGACAGCGCGCTGGCCTGCGCTGTGGTCAGTGCGGCGGCTTCCGCCGAGGTCAACCCAGCCATCGCCACGGTGCTCAGCGCCGAGACCGCGGTCACCGTCAGGGCCGACACATTGGTCGCCCCGAGGCCGATGAGTTGTGCCGAAGACAGCGCACTGACATCGGTTGCATTGAGCACGGAGACCGAAGCGGTGCTCAGATTGGCCATATCCGCGGTGGTCAGGCCTGCGACCTGCGCCGAGGACAGTGCGTTCACCTGCGCCGTGGTCAGCGCCGAGACCTCAACCGTGGTCATAGCACCGAGCTGCGCCGAGCTGAGCCCAGAGATCGCCGTGACCGTCAGCGCCGTCAAGCTGGCGGTGCTGAGCGCAGCGAGCGCCGCCGTGCCCACCGCCGAGACCTGCGCCGAGGACAGTGCACTGACCTGAGCCGAGGTCAGCGACGTCGCCTGCGCCGAGCTCAACGCAGCCAGCGTGGCACTGCTCAGGCCCGAGATGCTGGTCGCCGTCAGCATGGAGATCGCGGTGACGGTCAGGCCACTGATCTGCGCCGAGGACAGCACGCTCACCTGAGTCTGGGTCAGCGCCGAGGTCTGGGCGGTGCCCAGCACGCCGATTTGTGCCGAACTCAGCCCAGAGAACGCGGTGCTGGTGATCGCCGCAATATCCGCGGTGCTGAGGCTGGCGACCGAGGCCGTGCTGAAGGCACTGATCTGTGCCGAGGACAGCGCACTGACCTGCGTGGCCGTCAGCGCGCTGGCTTCGGTGGCAGACAGCCCGACGATCGCCGCCGTGCTTAGCGCCGAGACGCTGGTTGCACTCAGAGCGGTCAGACTGGCCGTCGCAAGCGCTGCGAGCTGTGCTGAGGACACGGCGCTGATATCGGTCGCGGTGATGGCCGAGACCGCAGCGGTGCCGAGGCTGCTCACTGCCGTCACGGTCAAGCCGGCAACCTGCGCCGAAGACAGCGCGCTCACCTGGGTGACCGTCAGCGCCGAGATCTCCCCTGTGCTCATCGCGGCGATCTGCGCCGTGCTGAGCCCAGAGATGGCGGTGGTGGTCAGCGACGTGATGTTGGCCGTCCCCAGGCCCGAGACGGTCGTCGTGCCAAGCGCTGCGACCTGCGCCGAGGACAGCGCGCTGACCTGCGTCGTGGTCAACGCACTGGCTTCGGTCATGGTGAGCCCAGAGAGGGCAGCGGTGCTCAGCGCCGAGACGCTGGTCGCACTCAGGGCCGTCACATTGGCGGTGCCAAGGCTGGAAAGCTGCGCCGAAGACAGCGCACTAATATCCGTTGCGGTGATCGCCGAGACCGCGGCGGTGCCGAGATTGGCCAGCTCCGCCGTGGTCAGCCCAGCCACCTGCACCGAGGACAGGGCGCTCACCTGTGTGACCGTCAGCGCCGAAATCTCCGCCGTCGTCATCGTGACAAGCTGCGCCGTCGAAAGCCCAGAGATCGCCGTCGTGGTCAGTGCGATGAGGCTCGCCGTGGTCAGACCCGCAAGCGCCGCCGTGCTGAGCACCGAGACCTGTGCGGAGGACAGCGCACCGACTTCTGCCGAGGTCAACCCAGCCGCCTCCGCCGAGGTCAGACCCATCAGAGCCCCGGTGGTCAGGGCGGAGACGTTGGTCACGCTCAGCACGCTGATATTGACCGTCCCCAGGGCGGCAAACTGCGCCGAGCTCAGGCCGGACAGCGACGTGGCGGTCAGGGTGCTGATGTTGGCGGTGCCAAGATTGAACAGTGCCGCCGTGCTGAGCGACGAGACCTGTGCCGAAGACAGCACTTTCACCTGCGTCGACGTCAGCGCACTCGCCTCAGTGGAGGAGAGTCCAACCACCGCAGCACTGGTCAGTGCCGAGACGCCGGTCACCGTCAGGGCCGACACAGTGGCCGAACCCAGCGCAGAAAGCTGCGCCGAAGACAGCGCGCTCACCGCAGTCGCAGTGAGGGCGGCGACCGCGGCGGTGCCAACATTGGCCAGCTCCGCCGTGGTCAGCCCAGCGACCTGCGCCGAGGACAGCACGCTCACTTGCGTCGCCGTCAGCGCCGAGATCTCGGCTGTGGTCATCGTGGCGAGCTGCGCGGTCGACAGCCCAGAGATCGCTGTGCTGGTCAGCGCCGCGACATCGGCCGTCGTCAGAGCCGCTAGCGCCGCTGTGGTGAGCGAGGCGACCTGTGTGGAAGACAGCGCACCGACTTCCACCGAGGTCAACGCCGTGGCTTCCGCCGAGGTCAGACCCACCAGAGCGACCGTGGTCAGGGCTGAGACGTTGGTCACACTCAGCACGCTGATATTGGCCGTCCCCAAGGCGGCAAACTGTGCCGAGCTCAGGCCAGACAGCGCGGTGGCGGTCAGGGCGCTGGTGTTGATGGTGCTCAGACCCGCCAGCGTCGCGGTGCCGAGCGCCGAAACCTGCGTGGCAGACAGCACGCTCACCTGGGTCACCGTCAGCGCACTTGCCTCAGTGGAGGAGAGCCCAACGATCGCTGCGGTGCTCAGCGCCGAGACGCTGGTGACCGTCAGCGCCGACACATCGACCGAACCGAGCCCAGAAAGCTGCGCCGAAGACAGCCCACTGATCGCGGTCGCAGTGAGGGCGGCGACGGCGGCGGTGCCGAGATTGGCCAGCTCCGCCGTGGTCAGCCCAGACACCTGGGTCGCGGACAGCACGCTCACCTGCGTCACCGTCAGCGCCGAGATGTCGGCCGTGCCAAGCGCGGAGATTTGCGCCGTGGTCAGCCCAGACACCGAAGTCGATGTCAGTGCCGTCACGTTGCTGCTTGTCAGACCCACGATCGTCGCCGTGCTGAGCGACGCGACCTGGGTGGACGACAGCGCGCTGACCTCAGTGACCGTCAGCGCTGAGGCCTGGGTCGAGGTCAGACCCTGCAGCGCTGCTGTGGTCAGCGCCGAGACGCTGGTCACGGTCAGCGCGGTGATAGCCGTGGTGGTGAAGGCGGCCAATTGCGACGAGGTCAGCGAGGCGAAATTGCCCAATGCGGCCACTTCCGCGGTCGTCAAAACCGCAAAGTCGGCGCTAGACAAGCCAGAGAGCGCGGTCGCGGTCAGCCCGCTGATATTGGTCGCACCGAGGCTAGAGATGGTCGCTGTGCCAAGCGCACTCACCTGGGCAGACGACAGCGCGCCCACCTGGGTCGAGGTCAGGGCCGAGGCTTCCGTCGCACTCAGACCCACGATCGAGACACTGCTCAGCGCCGAGACGGCGGTGACGTTCAGGGCTGCGATGTTGGTTGAGCCAAGCCCGGAAACCTGCGCCGAGGACAGCGCTGTCAGCGCCGTTGTGCCCAGCGCCGAGATGGCGGTGACTGTCAGCGCCGCGATATCACCCGTGGTCAGGCCGAGCACCTGCGCCGAGGACAGCACGCTCACTTGGGTTTTGGTGAGTGCGGAAGCCTCCGTCATGCTCAGCGCCGCGATTTGCGCCGAGCTCAGCCCAGAGACCGCGGTCACAGTCAGGGCGGAGACCGCAGTGGTGCCGAGATTGGCCAACTCCGCCGTGGTGAGCCCAGCCGCCTGTGCCGAGGATAGCACGCTCACTTGCGTGGCGGTCAGCGCCGAGAGCCCCGTGCTACCCATCGCGCTCAGTTGCGCGGTGGACAGGCCAGAGATCGCCGTGCTGGTCATCGCTGCGACATCAGCGGTCACCAGACCCGACAGCGCCGCGGTGCTGAGCGATGCGACCTGCGTAGAGGACAGCGCACCGACTTCCGTCACCGTCAGCGCACTGGCTTGGGTTGCGGTCAGACCCGTCAGGGTGGCCGTGGTCAGGGCCGACACATTGGTCACACTCAGGGCGCTGACATTGGTCACCAAGGCAGCGAATTGCGCCGAGCTCAGGGCCGACAGCGCCGTAGCCGTCAGCGCACTGGTATTGGTGGTGCCAAGACCCGACAGCGTCGCAGTGCCGAGCGCCGAGACCTGTGTCGCGGACAGCACGCTCACCTGCGTGGCCGTCAGCGCACTCGCCTCTGCGGAGGAGAGCCCAACGATGGAAGCGCTGGTCAGCGCCGAGACGCTGGTCACGGTCAGCGCCGACACATCGGTGGCACCGAGCCCCGAAAGCTGCGCCGAGGTCAACGCGCTCACCGCGGTCGCAGTGAGGGCGGAGACAGCGGTGGTGCCGAGAGTGCCCAGCTCCGCCGTGGTCAGTCCAGAGACCTGCGTCGCAGACAGCACGCTCACTTGCGTCGCCGTCAGCGCTAAGATGTCCGCCGTGCCAAGCGCCGAGATGTCCGCCGAGGTCAGCCCAGACACCGCCGTCGATGTCAGTGCCGTCACATTGGTGACCGTCAGACCTATGATCGCCGCCGTGGTGAGCGAGGCGACTTGCGTGGACGACAGCGCGCTCACCTCAGTGACCGTCAGCGCCGAGGCCTGGGTCGAAGACAGACCCTGCAACGCCGCCGTGGTCAGCGCCGAGACGCTGGTCACAGTGAGCGCGGTGACGGCCGTGGTGGTCAGCGAAGACAATTGCGCCGAGGTCAGCGAGCCGAAATTGCCCAGGGCCATGAGTTCGGAGGCCGTCATGGCGGCGAACTGCGCGCTGGTCAGGCCAGAGACCGCGGTCGCGGTCAGCCCGCTCACATTGGTGGCACCTAGGCCAGAGATCGCCGCCGTGCCCAGCGCACCCACTTGGGCGGACGACAGCGCGCCCACCTGGGTCGAGGTCAGGGCGGTGGCTTCCGTCGCACTCAGACCCACAACGGAGGCCGTGCTCAGCGCCGAGATGGCGGTGACGTTCAGCGCCGCGATGTTGGTCGAGCCAAGGCCAGAAATCTGCGCCGAGGACAGCGCCTTAAGCGCCGTTGTGCCCAGCGCCGAGATGGCGGTGACCGTCAGAGCCGTCACCTCACCCGTGGTCAGGCCGAGCACCTGCGCCGAGGACAGCACGCTCACTTGCGTGGCGGTCAGCGCGGAGGCCTCCGTCATGGTCAGCGCCGCGACTTGCGCCGAGCTCAGCCCAGAGACTGCGGTCACAGTCAGGGCGGCGACCGCGGTGGTGCCGAGATTGACCAGCTCCGCCGTGGTCAGCCCGACCACCTGCGCCGAGGACAGCACGCTCACTTGCGTGGCGGTCAGCGCCGAGATCTCGGCTGTGGTCATCGCGCTCAGTTGCGCGGTGGACAGGCCAGAGATCGCCGTGCTGGTCAGCGCCGCGACGTTGGTAGAGCCGAGACCCGACAGCGCCGCGCTACTCAGTGCCGCGACCTGTGTGGAGGACAGCGCACCAACCTCCGTGCTGGTCAGGGCGCTGGCTTCCGTCGAGCTCAGACCCACCAGGGCGACCGTGGTCAGGGCCGAGACATTGGTCACACTCAGGGCGCTGACATTGGTCGCACCCAGGGCGGCGAACTGCGCCGAGCTCAGGCCCGACAGCGCCGTCGCCGTCAAGGCGCTGGTATTGGTGGTGCCAAGACCGAACAACGAGGCTGTGCCGAGCGCTGAGACCTGCGTGGCCGACAGCACGCTCACCTGCGTCACCGTCAGCGCGCTCGCCTCAGTGACCGAGAGTCCAACGATCGCGGCGGTGCTCAGCGCCGAGACGCCGGTCATGCTCAGCGCCGACACATTGGTCGCACCAAGGCCAGAAATCTGCGCCGAGGAGAGCGCGCTCACCGCAGTCGCAGTGAGGGCGTTGACTGCGGTGGTGCCGATATTGGCCAGATCCGCCGTGCCCAGCCCGGCGAGTTGCACGGTGGACAGCACGCTCACTTGCGTCGCCGTCAGCGCCGAGACCTCAGTCGTGCTCAGCGCGCTGATTTGCGCGCTGGACAGAGCAGAAATCGCCGTCACGGTCAGGGCCGAGATATTGGTCTTCCCGAGACCCGTAATCATCGCCGTGCTGATCGCCGAGATCTGTGTGGCAGACAGCGCACTGACCGCTGTCGACGACAGCCCATGCAGTTCCGTCTGGGTCAGACCCGCGATGGCAACCGTGGTCAGGCTCGAGACATTGGTCACACTCAGGGCGCTGATATTGGTCGAACCCAGTGCGGCAATCTGCGCCGAGCTCAGGGCTGACAGCACCGTGGCGGTCAGCGCGCTGGTATTGGTGGTGCTCAGACCCGAGAGGGTCGCCGTGCTGAGGGCCGAGACCTGCGTGGCCGACAGCACGCTCACCTGTGTGACCGTCAGCGCCGTCGCCTCAGTGGAGGTCAACCCGACGACCGCCGCGGAGCTCAGCGCCGAGACGCTGGTCACGCTCAGCGCCGACACATTGGTCGCACCGAGCCCAGCAAGCTGCGCCGAAGACAGCGCGCTCACCGCAGTCGCAGTGAGGGCGTTGACTGCGGTGGTGCCGATATTGGCCAGATCCGCCGTCATCAGCCCAGCCACCTGCACCGAGGACAGGGCGCTCACTTGTGTGGCGGTCAGCGCCGAGACTTCGGTTGTGGTCATCGCGGCAAGCTGCGCGGTGGACAGGCCAGAGATCGCCGTGCTGGTCAGAGCCGCGACCTGCGTCGTGCCCATTCCCGACAGCGCCGCCGTGCCGAGGGCCGCGACCTGCGTCGAAGACAACGCACCGACTTCAGTGCTGGTCAGGGCGCTGGCCTCGGTCGAGGTCAGACCCACCAGGGCGACCGTGGTCAGCGCCGAGA
>Ga0116231_10007753_pt1 | contig 19359 bp, 17 predicted proteins | sample S1TSphgellanicum_2_FD_89695 | JGI IMG/M metagenome (GOLD analysis project Ga0116231, IMG submission 89695) | Host-associated microbial communities from peat moss isolated from Minnesota, USA - S1T2_Fd - Sphagnum magellanicum MG | ecosystem: Host-associated > Plants > Peat moss > Unclassified...
CACAAACACAAAAAGAGGGAATAAAAATCTCCGGAAAAAAAAAAAAAAAAAAAAAAAAAAAAAAAAAAAAAAAAAAAAAAAAACAAAAAAAAAAAAAAAAAAAAAAAAAAAAAAAAAAACTGAAACAAGGAAACTCCACCACGAAGTCGAAGACGAGCAGAAGGAGACTGCTGTAAAACAAAAGACAGGGATCTAGAAGCAGCGAAGTGACGATGGATAGCAGCAGTCAAACAAAGTACAAGAGGTGCAGAGAGACGAACTGGTAGATCAGTTCAAAGCCTTTTAGGAATGAACAACGTTCCTCTCTTCTCTTCTGTTCTCGTCTCTTCTCGTCTGCTTTCCTTGAAGCTGCAAACCCCCCAAAGGAAACCCCAGAAGAAGAACAAGAAGCAGAAACAGAAGCAGTGCAAAATACACTACTCAAACCAAACCAAACCAAACTAAGACTTTGGATGGCAGTAGCCAAGAGCAAGCCAGCCAGCCAGCACACGAAAAAAGACATGCAAAATCACAGCACACAAAATTCCATCAATTATTGTTTCCCCCCACTCATCATCTCAGGAATCAAATTTGTGCAAAAAAACAATTTCTCTTTCACTTTGTCTCTCTCCACCACCACCAACACCACCACCATCATCATCATCATTAGCTTCTCTCTTCATTTTTGTTCTTCTCCAGTTGTTTTGAATAAATGACCAAAATTTGCAATTTTTTTTTCTCCCTCCTCCACTAAGATTTGTGAGTAAGTGATGCAATTATGATGCATTTTATTATAATATGTTGTCTCACAAGCAGCCAGGTTGCTTTTGTAAGTTTTGCTGTTGCTTTTGTTAGTTTTGCTGTTGCTTTTTCTATGCTTTTTCAGTGATGGACAAAAAAAAACATTTGAAAGAAGTTGGAGGTGAATTTTTTGCAAACACACTCTCAAAACCCAATTTTTATTCTCTTTGCACTACTATGGAACTCACCCTCTATGATTGCTCAATCACCAGTCACAACTCAGCTGATGCTTGCAGCCACCTGTTTCTGTCCTCAATCAGACACAAACTAGAAAGCAAACTAGAAAGCAAACTAGAAACCCTAGACAACCAATCACCCAATCAATCATGACTGGGCAACTGGAAAAATGAGAACCCTAAACACAAATTTTGACTGCAAATCTCCTCTCCACAAATGAAATGAGATGAGAGTGCACTCTAGTTGAATCAAACACAAACAGCACAAGTACCTAATGTGCAAGAACCCTGTCTATTACCTAGTACACCAAGGAAGAGGTTAACAAGATTGGAATCGTATACAGAAATGTTGGGGTTTGTGCATGTCAAAGAGAACAACTCTCTTCAAAAGAATTCAAGGCTTCCATTCTAGTAACAATCTCATTGGTCTCACATTTTGGGCTTTTGCTTCACCTCCTCGGCACAACAAGCCTATTACACAGACCCACATATGTTTGTGTATATTTTCTACACTAAGACTATAACCTTTGCCTGTATACAGACAGGGATAAACAAATAGCGAGTCAAGTGCTGCAAGTGGTACTAATTCTCTCATACCAATAAAAGGGGTGGTGGTCAAGATAGCAACTTTACATCTTCAAGTTCCAAATGCAATCTTAGGTGAGGAGAAGAAGAGTCAAACATAACACTGAGAGTGCTCAGAGTGCATCTGGAACATTTAGTCAGGGGGAACAAAATCAGAAATAACTGGAGACTGCTCAAGTGCATTTGCAACATTAGTCTGGAGGGTTCTTCCACTGACTGCATGAGAGCTACAATTGCATTAGCAACTGATGTTGACAAACTTAATAAGCATCCTATCAGCTAGACTAGGATCCTGTCACTTGGGACAAACAAAAGGATGATGGCACAGGAATAGTACCTAACTGTTCAAATTATAGATCTCTGGAAAGTCTTCCATGTCCTTTGATTGTAAAAGAAAAGGAATCTTCATCAAAAGATGGATCCCCAAAAGACCTCATTCCTGTAAGCTGAAGTGACCTCTCCCAAAACCAAGGAACAACCCATTCATCTGGCAATAAACTACGAAATGATTACCTGGAGTAGGAGGAGGAGGAGCAGCAGCTGTCACCTCCTCTGACCTGGGAGGATGTCAAATTCTGATCTGTGGACTACTTACTTTATGAAACTGATGATGAAGGATTTTTGAAAAATAGACTCTCCAATAGGATCATTGATTGACACCAAATTTCTTTGTCAAAACTGCAAAACCTTGTAGCATTTTATGATAAAACTCTCCAGCATTCTAGTGGGTTCCCAGCTCCTTTCAATAGATCAAAATAGGCTGATTCCAAAGACCTCCCCAAGCACGACTGCAAGACCAAGTCCAATGGCAATCAAGGATGATCCCACGGTGAGGCGGTGGGTGATGCGTGGAATTCGCGCTTGCAAAGCATTGCTAAGAGTGCTTACAAAGGCTGTGTAACTGCCCATAGCCAATACCGTCCCCAGCAAGAACATGCCCAGAAATGCTGCACCTGCCATCCGGGAGGGGAGTGAGAGCGCTGGCAGGATGACCAGCAGTGCATCTGGCTGTAGCCCATACACTATACCAGTCAGAAATGTTGTATGACCAACTGACTTCTTCCCAGGAGTTTTGTTTGCACCATCTTCAAGAGTGGAGCTTAGAAGATCTCCCTCCGCGAGGACAGGAACATCCTCTAAAACTTCTTGGGCTTCCTTGATTCCCAGAGCTCCAATTATGATGAGTGTCAAACCCACTACCCTTGCTGCCCATGTCTGGATCAGTCCAAGGTGCAATCTGCAACAAGGATCATATCACATCACAAAGATAAACAAAGACAGGAGCAAAAAATAAATAGAAAGATGGCTTGAAACTTGATATACCAGTAAGAATAAAACTTAGCTTGAGGTATATTCTGAGAATTCAAACTAGAAGAAATTTCAAGACTTTTGCTTTGGCCTCAGAAGGAAAACTTACCGGTCCTTGAGTGATAGGAAAATGAGGCCAAAAATGATCTGGCCAGCATCATGGCCACAACCCCAAAGGGCACCCACAGAGAAACTCTGTAGCCTTGATCGCCCAATACAAAGTGGAGCAAGTGCTGCAAGATGATCAGGCCCTGTTAATGTATGTAAGCCTCCTGCCACCAATCCTGTCCAAGCGCTTGCTAGAAATCTACCACTGCTTCGCCCTAATTCCTTGGATAAAAACCCACTACTGCTTGCTGCCACTTCGCCTCCCACTAGTGTTTGAGTCTTTACCGCAGCTGTTGCAAGATCTGGCCGTCTGCTTAGCATGATCAGAACTCCAAGTACCACTGCTGATAGAATCCTTACAACCTTGAAAAACAGTTCAAACATTCCACAGATTACTCCAGATTTCACTGCAGAAGATGCAAAAAGCAGTTAAAGAATGACCATAACAAATATTGAGTATCAGAACCTTCACTCTTCAAGAAAATTGACACCAGACAATAATCTATGCACATCTATGTTTACCCCATCTCCCGAAGGACATAATTCCCATGCTTTTTGTAACATGTAGCATACCCCTCATAGCGCTTTGAATTCACAACATGAGGTCATTACAGTTGGAGGCAAAATGCCTGTGTGTAACTTGCATGCAATGCACACAGAACTTCCCGCTCAAAAACTGCCATAGAAAAAAATACCTGGTTTCTGACACGATGTTGGGCAGTTGATGTGCCAGCAAGTGATCCAAAGCCTGTTGCAGGAGTGTCGCAGATACAGGCAGCTGCCTCAGTCTCCACACCTGGAAATGAGGCAACCTGTCATTGAGCTCAACAACCCAAAACAAAAGTTCAGGAGGGTAAAGACAGCAGCTTCTTCATGGCTCTTCACAAATAGCAGTGATGAGCTGCCATGACTACCTGCTCAAACACAGCATCTTCTTCATGGTTCTATGTCACATTTTTTCATGTCCAATTTTGCAATAACACCCACTCACTCAAAAAACCAGAGTCTCAATCAAATTTAGTACCATCTTCAAAACCTTGAACCCCAAACACTAACATCATGTCCAAAGCCCCCAACTGAATAACATAGACATTTTCAACTTGCTTTCTCATGACAACTTAACCCACTCACAAAACATACCATATGATTGTCAGCTGCCGCAGACGCCACCCTTCCATTCAATTCCCGCACATAGCAACTCTGTGACCATCCTTCACAACCTCCAATTCCTATCCCAGCAACAATTGGCTGAGCTTTACTAACTTGCTTCCTTGGCCTTTCTGTCACCACTCCACTGCACAGCCTGTGTGAAACATCTCCAAAAACCCCACCCCAATTTCACCCACCAAAAAGGTGTCAAAAGGAAAACTTCAAAGATCTTGAAGCTCCATTTATTTCAGATAACACATTCACCACAAGTACTACTCCTACACCTGAACGACACTTTGCTCAGTTGTTTTGTTCCTTGAACTGAAAACACCCAAATCCTTGATTTCCCAAAAAAATGCTGAAACCACAGGGGAAAGCTCAAACACAACACCCATTGGAAAAAAAATCCTGTGAACCATCCCTTTGGCTCCAAGAACACTAAAACATAGACCTAAAACCCTAAAACCCCCAAAATCCAATAAAACCTCCACGATTCCAAAAACCCAAGACCCAACGCAAACAAAAGAAAAGAAAAAACCCCTTGCATTTCCAAATTCTCCAAAACCCTACCCTAATTCATGAATCCCCAATAAGCTTGCTTCTTCTCTGTAGAGTACCAACAAGGTCAATTGGTTTTACGGATAGTTTGAAGAATGGAAGAAGACATTGTTCGAGACAATTCCGTAATATTTCATCAAAAAATTCCTCATACACACAAAGGAACATATATGTACATACACATCTCTCCGACCAACGCAACCGGCCCTCACACATCAACTGGAAATGAATGCACAACATTATAGAAACAAACAAAGCGGATTTGACCTGGTGAGTTGTAGAGCGGTGGCGTTCTTGGAGGAGACAGATGAAGGTAGAGCTAAGCTACTACAAACCACTCTTCCAACACATTGAACTGGCCGCAGCAGCGCCGTCTGGCCTGCCATCAGCCTCTTTGGTTCTCGCACGCACAGGCAGGCAGGCAGGCAGGCAGGCGGCAGCGAGAGGAAGCTAAAGCTTCGCTTGTCGCACTGTGCTCGCTGCGACAAAGCAACAAGAGCAGCGGCAGCAGAGAACAGGGCACAAGGCCGCACAGGGATTCGAACCCGTGACCTCTTACTAATACTGAAAACACTTACTGACAAAGAGATAGGGTAGATACCAGAAACGGTTTTTGATTTTATTTTTTTTTTTGTCTTATTAAAATTTTAATAATTTTTTTTTTAAATTTATGAGATATGAGGGGGCCAGCACTTTTTCCTTTTTTTCACGATTTTTTAACCCCAAATTTATTTTTTTTGGAACTTTTTTTTTCCCCCTGGCAATTAATCCACCTAATTAACCTAATTATTACACCTAGTAGATTTTTCCTAAGGGTGAAGCATTATAAAATTTTAGTTGGGATTACAAGGCTTTTTTCTTTTAAAAAAATTTTTTTTGCAGACATAAGGGGCCATTTTTTGTCACCAAAATCTAACCCGAATTTTCAAATCCTTTTTCAATGTTGTAACTTATTTTTCCATATTGATTCATGGTGCTTGAATGATTGTTACAAAACCCAATTAATTCACCTACATAAGATTGCCTACCAATTTTTAAGTTTTAGGGAACTATAATGTTGATGAACAAGAAAGGAATTGAACTTGCATGAGTAGCTACAAGTTAACATATAAAACTCAAGCACATTTTAAATTATAATGGTTCATTTTACACAATGTTTCTAAAGGTGTTAAATTAGAATCTCGATTATATGATATTAAATCTCACATTTTCCAATTATTTTTGACAAATCATCCCAAATGAAGCCAACAATTCCAATTTATGATTCAAATGTTTAAAAATAAGCTATGGAAAATACAAGTACTAATTCATCAAAAAGTCTACATATTTCTAATTGTCTGTTGATGTAAATTTTGCAATGTATTTTCTCAAAAGGGGCATTGGCAAGGCTTATTTTCAATTTTGTGATGTGACAATCATCCATAAGCCAATTTATCCAAATTTGATTACATACCAAATATGAAAATTAAAAAAACTACAATCCTTATATATTTTTCACTACTTATCAGAATTTATCATAAAAATATGGTGATTTGGATTTTTTTAAATTCAAATATTAAGGAATTTGGGGTTTTTTTTGTCCCATGAAAAAATATTTTCATAAATCAAAATCATATTTTTCCAATTAAAGTTTGAAAAATTTTCATCATAAAAAAAAACATTGGACATTTAACATGATTATGTTTAAAACACAAACATGTCTTGTACAATGACAAACAAACTATTAACAAAGACAATCAAACCTTCGACAAATGAAACACTTACATCCTAAACATTGACAAAGAATAGTCGATCTCGAAAACTATCATAAGCACTCAACAATAAAAACCTTATAGTATCATGAGAAAGAAGCAAAATTCATTCAAGCAATAACATAACATGAAGATTTTAATGAACAATCTTAAACAACAAAGACTCAAAAAAAAATCATTCTAGCAAATAAAAACCTTACATCATCGTGACTTTAGCAAATGAGCAAGCCTCACTCAAGTACTACCCTAGCATGAAGACTTTAACAAACAACCAAAGACAAGCAAGATTCAAATAATTAATACTTTAACACTAATTTTTATCTTAGGCATTATGGACAAGTTTTTAGTTACAAATGTTCATAATACCACACCAACAAAACCAAAAACTTAATCCCCAAATTATTTCCCCATTTTTTCTCTGGATGTGTGAAAAATACAAATCCTAGCTAGATTTGTTTTCAATTTATTTGTTGAGTCATTTTCTACTATTTATTTATTTTTCTACCATGATTTAACAAATTTTAAGCTTGTTTTGTTACAAAATTACATCTAAATATTTAGAAACGATTTTTTTTAAATAAAAATTTAAAAATCGATTAAAACTAATGATCTCATAATATTGACATCAACAAATTATTATTATTATTATTATTATTATCAATTTTGTGGTGTTGTTCAAATAATGATCATCCATAAGAAGATTTACCTATATTTTGGCTACAAGTCTTAGAACCTATTGTAAAGTTTTAAAATCTTAAAAATCTTTTCTTCATGTTCATTTAAGTTTTAAATAAGTTTTAAAAAGATTGATCCACCTGATATTTTCCTTGAATTTTCATTAGTTTCCAACTTTTTCCCTAGAAAGAATTATCAATTTGCAAAAGTTTGCCACCAAAGAAAAAACAAAAAATAATGCAAACTAAGTTTAGGGGGGAGTAATCCAACTATTTAATCCCAAAATTTCACCAAATCATGTTTATTTTATTTCTACAAAGGTAAAATGTATTGTTACATTGTTAGGAAAAATAATTTAAAAATATGTTGTGATATGTTTTTCAAAGTTATGTTGTGTAATTTTATTTTATTTTTTGTGTATGGTTAATATTGTTAAACAAAAATGATCTTGAGAAAAAAAGGTTATATTCACCACTTAATTAATGGGTTATTTTTTGTGGTTATTTTTTGCATCAACAAAAGGTTTTTTTCACAAAGAAATTAAAATTTTTCAAATTTCAAATTGATATATTGTCAACATAATATTGAAGGATTTGAACAAGTTTCCAACTCCATAATTCTTCTATAGCCAAATGTGGCTAAATTGTTTATGGATGATTAACATTTGAATAGCACTACAAAAATGAAAAATAAATAAATATTGGGGAAAATAATCATATTTGGGAAAACAAAAACTTACAATTTTTCAAAAATTGGACATATATTTCATATAATGAAAATAGTTTTGTTAAAGACACAATGAAAACACTCTTAAACACACATTGAATTGAATCTCATTTATGAAATTAAGTATTGTTAGAGTTTTGGATTTATTCATAACATGTTATTTTAAGTTGTTTTTTAAACTTTACAAATTGAATCACTTCAAATTATAATTATTTTGATGAATAGATTATTGAATAAGCTTTAAGTTCATGATTTCATTTGTAGCATTTGAATAATTTTTGGAAAAAGAAAAGTACATTAAAGTTTGAATTTCCTAAACAATTTCATGTTGTACATGTTTATATATTATATTTATATAATACATCAATGTATAAACACAATATATACATTAACATATGCATTCATGAAAGTTTGAACCCAAGACCTCATGGAAATGCACCAAAGTCTTAACCACCAAACCACTTCAAATAAAATAAAAGAAAAATAAATCATCAAACATTTTGCTGACAGAAACTCACACCAAAAAATAATTAATTAAAAAATCATGGCATGTGTTTTTCTCATGACATGCCATGAAAAAATTGCAATCCATGACCGAAAAAAGAAAAGTTTGAAAAATTACATGATGAGGTGGCACATTAATCCATGTCATATTACCTTGGGACCATCATAATATCTGTGTGAAAAATTAAAAATTAAAAAATTACCTAGTGCAACATGTCACTATCCAAAATAACTAAAAAACATTTCATTAAATTTTTTTTAATCAAACAATCTTCTTTTACTAAAACCATACAACCCAAGATTTTTTCTTGTGTACCAACATGCCTAAATTAGAGGAGGCCTATCCACAATAATAAGAACCACAACAAGTGTAACCAATGCTTGGTTTTCCATATTTTGAAGTGTTAATTGAAGTTGATACATGTTGAAATTTTTGGATTTACTTATATAGCAACATTCATAATATATCAAGGGGACATGAATAAATTTGAAATCAATCTAATGAATAAAAAATACTTAAAAGCTATACCTAACTATTTTTGAAAACTTTTTAATGTAAACCTTTAACATTTAGTATTAAAAACATCTTAAAAGTGTTAATGATTAAATAAAAGATATTTCTAACAAACTTCAAAAATATTTTTCAAAAAAAAAGTGGCTTAAGGGGGTAGGTGTGATTCATGATTGAGTCCTTGCACCCAAGTGCATGTTGATGACCATTCCATAGCATCTTGTTATCCATCACCCAAATTTGCCACCACATATGCAAGATTATCACATTGTTGTTGGGGATCAACACAAACTTGATGTACCTAGAAAATGTGTGGTAAAAGTATGAACCAAGCCTAGTTGGGCCCCCCCATGATATTAACCATTCTTGACTATGGAGTTGGTGTTTAGTTTTTTTTAGCAATTCATTTGAAAAAGTTATCTTGAACATTTTCTTTTCATAGGAGGTGATAAAATTCTTGATGTCTTGTAGACATGTTGAAAACCAAAGGTCCATTTGAATTATCATGGTTCACAAGCTTTTAAAATCATAATTCAACATATTGAATATACAAAGGTTAAACACACTTAATAGAAGCATATAACACTATGAAAATCATTGAAAGAAAGAATACTTGCCACCATAATGTCTTTTGTGTGATCCATGCATTCAAAACATCATGGCCTATGATGTCAGTAGGGAAAGAAATGACATGTTTGGCCTTCTTGTCATAATTCCAAATTTTCAACCAATTTATTTTTTCTAAGAATGTCCATTTGTGTTGTACCAAGTTTGGTCAATGTCTCCAATATCATATGAAGGTTGTTTCCCATCTTATCATAGTGTTGTTAGATTTTTTCAAAAAATTCAAATCAATTGTTAGGGTCTATTCCAAGTAATATTTTGTTCAATATGATTTGCTTCCTTGTTCTAATTATCTTGAATCAATGTGCAACAATCTTTTGAAGGTTTACATGTCCTCAACACCATAGTTTAAATGATTAAAGTATGAACTTTTGTTTTCATACCAAGGTTTGAAGTTGTGATTCTAATCCCAAATGAAAAATATCTTATTGGAAAAAAAAATACAAATATATTTTTTGGGTGGGATTTAAACAATTTTATTTTATTTTTTAAAAGTTTCATCCGATGCAACTTTGATAATGCTATCAACATCTTGTGTGTGGCAAAATCTTCATTCTCTAATGAAACATAGAAAATTGTGAAACAAAAAAAAATTATATCCTAAACCAAAGGACCTTGAAATTGAGACAATTAAAGGTATTTTTTGAACAAACAACATTAGCTGTTACATGAAATCACATGTATTTCATGATATGAAGAGTGTCATCCTCATCATTTTCAATTGTGACCTATTTGGGAACATGATTATAAAAAGTTAAAAATCTCATTTGCGCAATTTTTTGTTTTGTTAACAATAGATCATTTGGTCCATGACAATATTACTAACCATGCATTGACATGAGATTATAAAAATATTCAAGGACTATGCAAAGATGTACAAAGGAATCAAAATCAAACATGTTGAGAATGACCACAATGGCAAGGAATGTAAGGAATTTAACTATCTAATATTGATTTTTGACATGGTGGGAGATCCTACTACCACTTGGAAAGGCAAGTAGGTCATAATGTTATTATCAATAATCTAGTTGTAATTGTCTAGATTAGAACTAATGACCCTAGGTCCAAGCATGGTGAATTGGACCACTTGTGTTTTTTGTAGCATAAATGGAAAGTAACCATCAAGTAGGCTTTGATATATTGAACTCAAAAATAACATTTAGGAGAATGTTTAATATGAACATGTTTTTTGACTTTCTTACAATTGTATTTAACAACCACATGTTTAAAATATGTATAAGTAGAATTCATTGAAATACAAACAAAGGTCACAACTTAAAAAAGTAGGTTGCAAAGAAATGAAATATTAGATTTTTCCTACTTTGAAATTAATGGTGCATTATAATGTACTTGTAAAGTTTCATATTTTTATTATTACTATCAAAATCCATCAAAGGTCTAATGTAAAAGTATGAAAAAACACAATATTCACCAATCAATTTCAAGCACACTTGTTATTTACTTTTATTACACTAAGTTATTTAAATTTTGTATTCAACAAGCCTTAAACACAATGAAGGTATAAACTTTTTCATAATGACAAAAAAAATTATTTGAATCTATTTTCTTGTGTTTATGTTGAAATTTGTCAAATTTAAAAAATATATTTTAAGTGGGATATTTTTTTGGTCTAATTTACCATGCTTTCACCCACCCTCAAAAACTTGTCACATGGTACGAAGGTAAACTTTTTGTCCTCCTTTTCTTTATCTTCAAATGTGAATGGAGAGGACAATTGTGTTGTAATCCTTTCCACCACCCAATCAAATGTGGTAATAGAGGTAAAAATCGTTGCATCTTTTTGTGTGAGGATAATTTCATGCATCTTTTTCCAAAATTGGTCCCAACGATTGCCTTGTTGCGGTCAAGTGTTCCCATTGGGGAATGCAACATCAAAACATGGGAACATGCAAGCTCATTAGGGGAATGTAATGTTCATGTTGAGTTTTTGATGCGTTCCCACTTGGGAACATGGTGATTCCCAAACTGGGGAATGAAACATCAAAACATGGGAACATGCAAGCTCATTAGGGGAATGTAATGTTCATGTTGAGTTTTTGATGCGTTCCCACTTGGGAACATGGTGATTCCCAAACATGGGGAATAATGTTCCCATGTAGAGATGAGACATTCTAACAAGGGAACATGTGTTCCCACTTGTGAATGTTGCGGTTCCCACTAAGGAATGTCATGTTCCAAGTTAGGAATGTGAGGTTCCCAATGCAATCTTGATTACCATATAGGCACCATGCCATTGCCAAGTTTTTCATGTTATGATTTATGTAATAACTATGACTTGTACAACCCTTTTCCCTAATGCGGGGTATTGGGTTCTCTACATATTTGAAGCATATTACCTTGTGAAACCCACCACCAAGCCCAAGATTTTATAAAACTTATGGTGCTTAAACTTTTAAAGTTCTTTTGGGATCTAATGTGTTCACCCTAGCTAAGCAACAACCATTATATACAATAATTTAAGTTAATGCTTTACCAAATTATCAAAATAGCGGCCTTGACAAAAACCTAATTTCTTGTAGTTTTTACAATATTAACTCAAGTAGACAACATGGTTACTTCAACACAAAGTTTATTTTGAAAAATCTCCTTAAATAGTTTCCCATTATTATAATATGCCTTTAAATGTCGAGTAATATCTTTCAATGATTAAAAATATTATTCACAAAAAATAACTTTCTTTTTAAAACCTAAAACCTTAAAAACCCTAAAACCCTTAAAAACCCTAGAACCCTAAACCATACTTGAGATGTAGGGTTATTCGAAGTGGCATAAATGTGTTACAAATGCTCTAGTTTGATCTTTCCCCTTATTGCTCATCAAGCTCAAAGGGAAGCAAGTGCCTCCACTAACACCCATTGAGTGGCATGAATTTGTAGGCAATGACAATGAAAAATGCTAATGAATCAAAGCATACAAACCCTTGAGTCAAATCTTGCTATTGGGTACAAAAGAAATGGACAAAACATGCCTTCCAGTAGCTTGACCAGCAGCCGTCAATCACCCAAATTTACTGAAAAGATTACCCACAAATCTTTATGACTTCGCTTGCCACTTGCCCAAGGATTGAGTCCTCCGTAGTCGAAGCAGAAAACATTCACTGAAAGTATATATGTATAGAATCTCACGTGCAAAAGATTGACAATGAAATTGAACATTGATAGAAGATGTCAGTATTGCTGCTACTATGTTGAACGGTACATTCCCCTGAGATGGTTTTCCTTCACACCAGTAGTAACCTTAAATATTCAGTATTGACAAATGTGATGATACACTCAGTCTAAGACAATGCTACATTTTCTGTATTGAATTTTTAAAAAAGAAACAAGCAAGATGGGAAGAGACATATCAGCATACAGGACCAATGTGCTGGACAAAGAAAGCATCATGACAGACGACCTGCAGCTTGGACCTATGATTTACCTAGATGGGTTGTCATTTTTCATGATGATATTTACCAGTCCTTAAGATTTACTTGACCTGGAAATGTTGTTGAAAAGTCCCGTCTTCTTCGATCTTGAATGTATGCTTTGAAAATCCACCAAATCCTCAAACAGTCTGTGGGATAGGTTGAGTTCATTGCCAGAGGATGCTGCCTGCTGTGAATCGGTGGCCACCACCCTGGATGGATCAGACGCTGTGAATCCCCCTGAGCTTGTCCTGTATGGGCTGTGCGCTTTCTGCTGCTGAAAGAACTGTTGTCTTTGGGTGTGTTTACCTGGTGGTGGAGGGAGCACTGGAGCTGGGTTGCTTGGTGACCCACTACGGCCCAGCATAGCATGCTGTTGTGCACTTAAATGCGGACCATTGACAGTGCCCCTTGGAGATGACGCCTGGTAGTTTGCTGGTATCTGACCTTGGGACAACTCCTGCTGCCCTTGAGACTGCTGGTTACTGGCCAATTGTGATGAGCTTGGCTGTGAATCTCCGTACATTGACACAGCATGGTGCCGTGGGCTAAGAGTTTTGCCAGCTGCTGGGGAAGTTTTTGACCATGTGGCTGTGGCAGAGAGATTCTCTTGATGATCATCTTCTAGCTGTGAAGGAACCTGTCCCTCCATCTTTTGCTCCTGTTGGTAGTCCCCTGAGGCAGGCTTGTTCACTGAACTTCCATTATCATGGACATACACTGGTTGCTCAGCAGTGGGAGACTGGACTGGTATGCATGGCATGGTGCCCAAGGATGGGACTGGCACAAAAGCATCATCTTGGGCTGCTTCTGGAGGATGGATGACTGTAGGTGCAGTTGTTGCAGATGACTGTTCTGATATATTACGATCTAACTCTCCACCGAGCAGGTCCACTGCCTGCTCATGCTTCACTGGACCCACCTTATTGTTTGATTGTGGGGGAGGAGCCAATGTCAGAGGTGGGGCTGTTGACAACTCTGTGTTTGGTCTACTTTCTGATGGTGGTGTCAGATCAAGTCCCTGGGCTTGCAATTGTGATCGAGATGATGACCTGTAAACCCCTCTTACTCTGTCAGGAATAAATGCCATTGAGCCTTCATTGGTTCTAGACATGGCACAGATTTGAGGGAAGAGGGGACCATTTATAATGGACAGAGGACTAAACAAGGCTTCATAGCATCATCAAAGGAGAGAGAGCGAGTGAGATTCACACTGTTCATGATGATCTTGACCTACTGACTGATGATGAAACCAACAGGACATACCTGTGAGCAAGTTGTGTAAAGTCGTCCTCCAGTTCGTCTTCTTCATGATCAAAGTGTGCTAGGTTCCCCAGTGCTGCAGGTTCAGGCGGTAATGGAGACCCTGAAGCGATGGCATCATGTTTAGCAAGCACACGCTGCAGGTCATCATTCAGCTGCAGGCCCTTACCAAGCAACTCCTCATCACTGTCGTCAAGCCATGACAAATGTGAACAGCTGAGAAAGAGTGAGAGAGACATACAATACAGCATTCAAAAGAGCAGGACATTTTTTAAACTTAGAGAAAAAGAGAGAGACAAAAAAGAACCTACAACGTCGTATTCACAAGTGCCGTGACAGAGCGCTGATTTGTACGGCATTGATCTACAAGTTCCACTATAACCTCCTCCTTTACGCCCTGCATGAAAAAATTGCTCAAATAATGAGGTGGGGAATTCACTACCAGCTCAACTCCAGCTTAAAAGCTCACAGTAAAACCATTGTCCCCAAGAGAGCATATCTGGTTTAATCTTGACAAGGAGACACAAGATAGTAAACCCATGGGAGAAAAATAGAGGGGAGGGAAGTATTATTCTACATTGCAGATTATTGTCCCGACTATCAAAGCACAGACAGGCCCATAACAGCAAAAGTAGAAAAGATAACAATCTAAACATTACCGCTTCATCCTGTGGGTCCAATGCACTCAACATATCTGTGAGAATCTCAATTATGCTGTGAGCAGTTGCAATATCTGTCAAGCTACACCATCACACCATGACCACCTTCAAAAAACTGCATAAACCTTGTATGTCAATAGTAATCCACAGTTTTCCTGAGAGTTTAGATTATTCCCCATAACTTCATTTCATCAAATGTTCTGTGCCTCGTGGATTGCAAGAGAATAACTTCCAGTGTACATAGATTACCAAGTGGGTGGTCCTGCGACAAATGTGAGATTTTGCCTCAATGCATCATAGAAGCAATGCTTGAAGTATACAACACAAAAATTGCTTCATGGAAGGACTCAAATGCACCTTCATCCCATACCTCATGCCCGGGACACCCTCTGGCACTGTGGTACTGTCGGTCACCGCAGGTGTCAATCCAGCTGATTCAGAACCAACTGGGTAGCCAGTAACAATAGCTTGGGGCTGATGGGGTGGAGAAAAGAGGGGTACTGTTGGCTCACTTGCTCGTTCTGGAAACTTCACCCCTGCACGCTGAACACAAAAGAAAGACCCCCACACATTTTCAGCAACTGTCAAAAACGACAAGTGAACTCTGTGTTGTATGCCGAAAGAATATGTGCAACTTCTGTGACTTTTCGCTTTGGAAGTGAAAAGCTACTCAAGGTTGTCCAACTGGATTCTTTCTAATGTTACTTTTATGAAGTTGATGAGCTGTAAATGCCTTTGCTCTACTATCCTTCTGCTCAGTATACCATGTATCTTCAGCATCCTCTTGGGAAGGGGGTTGCAGTTCACTGGCTGCAATTGGTGTCTTTTCTCTCTCTCTCTCTCACTCACTCTCTCTCTTTTGCCTTTGGCAGAGGGAAAACACTAGCAGGGAAGTATCTGACCAGGAACGACATCAAAGACAAACAGACATAGCCACATATCGACAAAAGACTGACACATATTTGTAGCTTGCAAAATATCATTATATGGTTGCTCAAGAGACAAGAGGGTTTTTGTGAGTATACCCGCAGCTCATCATAGGCCAAATAGTATTGAGGATAACGTCCCTTTTGACCCCCAAAAGCTTCTTGCCATGACTCCAGTAATTCCAGTATCTTATCCTTCACTCGTAAGTCTGACTGAAAAAGGGGCCATGGAAAATACATCACAGCAAAGACTATCAGAAACAAACAAATGGGTCATTAGTGTAAATGAAGCATCAACTAGTAAGCTCTAAGAAAGTAGTTCATTAATGGCCCAACAAGCTAATCAAGAGCCTGAGTTCTCATTGAGGGGAAGAAAACTGGAAATATTTCAAAGCTCAAGCAATCGCCACCAAACTTACTTTTTTCTTCACAATTTTGACCATTTCACGCAGCACATCTTTCTCTGCAACTTGCTGATGCACACTCTCCCCACAATTTTTCATAATGGTTTCAAAGACCTGTGGAGAGAGATAAGCCCCCCCCCAACCCAATCCGACTGCATATTAGGGGATTCAATGGGTCAAAGATGTGTGCATGCATGCATATTCTCAACACTCGATCAGAGCCCGCAGAAAACCAGCCATAAGCAGCAGCAGGTCTAAAATACTAGATGCATGCAAATTGGAAGCTGCAAGAAACAATACCCCACAAACAACAAACAATCAATGTAACAGTCTCAAGCTCAGCATATAATCCCCACTTTCACCCCAGGAAGGCTACCGTTTTGCATTGAAAAGCTCAATCATCACTTACAGTAAGAGCAAGAATCTGAATTGTAGCATTCTTATTGGTGATGCGCTTCTTGAGTTGTTTGATGACATCCTTTGCTTGCCTGCATCCATTCCATCATCTACAATAAAAATTTCACGATTTTGTGCCCAAAAACAAGAGGTGAAGCAACTCAACTGGTTCGAGCAGATGACCAAGCAACAGCATCATCATCTTCATCACAGCAGCATCCGCAGCAGCAGAAGAAGATCAATTATGGAGACTGTTAAACCAAGTGTGCCTTTCTTTCTTTCAAGAAATTGTTGGTAAAAATTCATGCAAGATTATTTGCAATACTGGCTGGCTGGATGGGTGTGGATGATTCTTCGTCACAGGCATTCTGGGGGGTTCTTCTTCTCTTTCGCAAATCTCAAATTCCTCAAAGTCCTCAAAAACAGAATATATGCAAAACTCGGAAATTCAAGCCAAGTTTGCAAAAACACACTATCGGCAAAAATCAGAAAGCTGGCCAAAACTGACGATTCTGAGGGCCTATTTTTTCTTTTTTCCTCTTTCCCCTCACAGAATTGAGAGCAACAACAAGGCATGAAAAAAAACAAGCCCTGATCATGCATGCGCGCCTCTCCTAACTAAAATCTCCCCAAAAAAACCTGGAAAAAAGAACAAATGGGTATGATCTATGATCCCAATACCAGCAAGAAAACCAAAAACCGATGACAACCCATTTCAGATCACAAACTGAAAAACCAGAACCCAGCAACGAAACCAAAAAAGCAATCACAACCCATTTCAGATGACCAACGGGAAAACAGTTCATACCCGGGATCATTGTTGATCATGTCACAGATGTCGAGATTCAACGACCAGTCAGGTCCCGATAGCAACTCATTTGTCGCTCTCTCCACACGGCGGCTGGCTACAGCAGCAGCCATATTGCTTTGCTTTTTGTGCTCTCCTTGCCTGCTATTCTCCGAGTCTTGTAGCGAACACCAAATTGTACAAAATTTGCGCTTCTTTTTCTGCCGTGTTTTGAAATTTCTTGCTTCTCTGGTACTCTGCTCATGCTCTCGCCTACCCACACACGATCCACAAGCTCTTGACGAGCACCAAAACTCTACAAAACAAAAACAAAAGAGCTCATGCGCACACTCTCCTCTCTCGCTCTCTCTCTCTCGCGCAACGCACCGGCCACCAGTTGTCACCCTTGGTTTGATACTAACTAACTCGGGTTAAATTTTTATTTATTATTTATTTCTTTTTTGTTGTTGTCTTCTCGGTTTTGGATTTGCTACCACTTTTTATTAATTACCCAAACATTCATCCAAAATCCATTCATATACATCCAACATTCATCCAAACAAACAAACAAACCAAACACTTTCTAACAATAACCAAAAGTGCACCCCAATTTTTATAAAAATCTTATAAAATTTTTAAATTTAATATCAAAATTCAATTAGAAAATGGTTCAATATTCAATAATAACTCTTGCATCACATGTCTAATGTACTCGGGTGATCTCTCTACTCATTGAGGAGGGCTTTCAAAAGGTAAGCAAGTGGCGGGGAGGGTGCCATGGTTTCGGAGATCTCTCAATGTGACAAACAAAACAAAACAAACTACCTTCTTTCTTTACTAGCTAGATAGATATGCACAATGGGAATTGCCCAATCCAATTTGAGTTTAACCTTCCAAGTTTTCACATGGGGTTTTTGACACTTTGTTGACCCACTGAGGCCTTCTTTTCGCCCACAAAAAAGGTTTTGGATTGGATTGGATTGCACTTTGGTGCTTCAATATGCATGGCTAGGTTAGAGAGCCCCTCCTCTCCCTCCTTTTGGAGATGGTGTTGCTTTTGAATTCTCATAATGAGAGGTCCATTTGGATTTGAGTTCTCCTTTCAAGTTTTGACCCTTCCTTACAAATGTGATTGATTTACTCATGTGCACGCAATTTTTGAGTCATTGTTTGACCTAGTCATCTTGGGAGTTTGGTAATAGAAGAGGCAATTCAATCAATCATTCGCATGAACTATACTAGTAGTGGTGAATTGAACCCACAACCATTTTTTTTTGTTGCAAAGGTGGTGTGATGAGTCCCAGTTGATGAAGTACTTGGGGTTATTGGCACGATATTGAAAGACCCCACTAGAGTGGGTGTTATTATTGACATATATTGCAATTGTCAAGTTCAACATAATTGGTACCATTTGAATCAAACATGTTCAAACATGTTTTCTATTATGATGATTTGTTATCAATCACCCATGAAGTGTTTTATTGAATGATTCAATCATCATCATCATCATCATCAACAACGAATGTCTACATGATAACAAATATGTTGCATCATTCGAACAAGGAAGACTAAATAGTTTCCTAATTCAATTCACTCCTTAATTTAACCTTTTGTTGTTGAATGTCCCATGTTTGGAGTTTACAATTAGGGTTTGCTCAAACTCTTTTGGGCATTCAATCCATTTTGTATTTGTTTCAAATTTTCAACTAAATTTTGAAATTTCTTTTTACGTATGTAATTGAATGATTTTAAGGCAAGGGTTGCAACTCCAACTATAAATAATCTTTCAAAAGAAATATGGATCAATTGGTCCATGTGTTTTTTTGTGTAATTTGAAAAGATGTGAATTATTTTTCTTCTATGGCCTACAATAGTTTTTGACAAACCTAATTAATTTGAACATTTCTTTGCTTTTTGGTGTATTAGTCTTCTTTTTCATCTCAAACATTACATTTTTTTTTTTTTTTCGGTCATTTGTTTCATCAAAGAAGTTTTCAATAGAGGATGATATTTTTCCATAAAAAATAGTTTACATTTTATGG
>Ga0116231_10007754_pt1 | contig 19358 bp, 12 predicted proteins | sample S1TSphgellanicum_2_FD_89695 | JGI IMG/M metagenome (GOLD analysis project Ga0116231, IMG submission 89695) | Host-associated microbial communities from peat moss isolated from Minnesota, USA - S1T2_Fd - Sphagnum magellanicum MG | ecosystem: Host-associated > Plants > Peat moss > Unclassified...
CTCTTTGCTTTATTGGCTCTAAGAAACTTGGTCAAATCCCCTCCCCCCTCCCCGTCCCAATTTATCATCTTCAATGATAAATTGGGCACAATTTGAAGGTTCAGATTGTGGAATTATTTAATTGGTAGAAGGTTTGATTACTTTACGAACAAATTGATTGGAAATAAACTGGTTGGAGCGGAACTATCCACATTATTAGAACAAAAAATTACCAATTACTATTGAAACTCCATCTACATCAAAACAAAGAAGTTTCCCTAATAATTGCTCTTTGTTCAACCCACCACCAACTAACAATGCATTCATAATGACTTTAGTCAAGTTGGTAGAGCTCAATTCATCAACCACCCTAGGTATTTGCAAGCTAGACTGGATCACTTTTTATGTTGCAAGTCCATTTTTAGGGGCACCTCTATGGATTAAAATTTGTCCTAAATCAAATTGTTATTGAATTCTATGACAAAGGACTCATATATGTGATTATTATATAATCTAGTGTGATATAATCTTGAAATTATTTGAAACAAAATTAATTACACCAAATGGGGGACTATTTCCCATTTACAAGTCATAGGGTGACAATACACAAAGGAGGTATAAATGGACTCACTATATATTGAATTTATAATAAAATAGCCTCATTTACTCTTCAAAACTCAAAAATATGTTTAGCAATTCAAAATAGGTGTTTGCAAGTCATTTGCATATCATATATATGTTTTATGGAGTTTTTCATAGGTCAAAAATTGATGAAAATTGCAAAGTCCTTCATTACTACATCTTTGCAAAATACAAAAACTTTTTTCACAAACATTATAGCCTAAAGGATACTCCAAGGTCACCATGAGTTATTTTATGCAAATTTTTATTTTTACAAATATATTCTAAGCGAAAGATGATGACGTCATAGCTACATGTGTCTAGTTTGTAAGGTTCAAGGGTCTTGTTCATGTAGACTATTTGAATCAACACCCTAGGGCTAAGTTTTGTTGTGTTGGTGTTTCATTGTGCTCTTGCAAAGTGCAAATGTCGAGCTGAAGCTTTGTTCGATACCTAGTGTTTTTCAACAACTTGATCTAAAGGCATTACACAATGAAAGTCTCAAGAAACAAGTTGCAAAATGTTTATGTGTTTGATGTGGTGTAAAATTGTGTTGTTGAATGTTTATTGATCAACATGAAGATCTTTTAATTTGCTTTTGATTGTGAAGGCATTGTGCAACCAGTCGATGCTAAACCTTCATGTAATGTTGATCAATTATTTTCCAATGGTTTGATGTGTAAGCCTAGTGTCAAAGCTCAAGGGGTCAATATTGAACACATTTTTCTATTTTGGTGGCAAGTTTATTATGGATGCACTGCACAACTAGCATTGGAGCTTTAGGTAGCTTCAAATAGGTATAGTGATACATATGATGTTTTCTTTGTTGGAATCATAAGCAATGCATAACGTTAAGTTGAAGTTGAAGGGGTCAATGTAAATCAATTCTTGAACAATGGCTTGATGTAAAAGCATTCCCGAACCTAGGGTTGGAGCTTCCTAGTATCATGATCAAGGTCAAATCAAAGTGGTTGATGTGAACTAGCTTGCTCTATTTTGAGAGCTTCATGTGGATGCATTGCACAACTTGCATTGAAACTTCATGCAGCTTCAAACAACTACAATGATACATGTAATGTTTTGTTTGTTGGAATCATAAAAAATGCATAGCTAGGTTGAAATTGAAGGAATTGATGTAAATCATTTCTTGAACAATGGCTTGATGTAAAAGCATTCCCCAACCTAGGGTTGGAGCTTCTAGGTATCATGATCTTGAAGGGGTCAATTCAAAGGCGTTAATCTGAAGTAGGTTGTTTCTATTTTGGCAGCTTCATGTGGATACACTCCACAACTAGCATGTTGGAGCTTCATGCAACTTCATATAAGTATGGTGATATATATAATGTTGTAGTTGTTGGACTCATGGTTATTAGGTTGAAGTTGAAGGGATCAATGATAATCATTTTTTGAATAGTGGCTTGATGTAGAAGCATTCCTTAGCCTACTATTGAATCTTTTTGGTATCTTGATCTTGAAGGGGTTGATTTGTAGCAGGTTGCTCCTTTGGTGGCTTGCTATGGATGTATAACACAACTAGCATTGGAACTTCATGTAGCTTCATATAGGTACAATGATAAACATGATGTTTTGGTTGTTGGAATCACATGCAATGCATAGCTAGGTTAAACTTTGAAGGGTCAATGTTAATCTTTTCATTCAATTGTTTGATGCAAAATTATTTCCTAGCCTACCATTAAAGCTTCCTTGTATTTTGATATGTTGTTTTGGTGTATTCTTTTGAAGAAATGTGTAGCCAACTTCAAATTTTCAAGGCAAGATGTCAATCTTTTATTTTAGTGGCAAAAGTAGATTTTTTTTGGCCAAACTAGCATGTCAGAGGTTCATGATATGACGACTTGTTATTTCTTTATAGTTTGTGTGTTGTGTTTCAATTGTTGAGTTACAAATGGACATTTGTTTTACCATTGGCAATCAACATATTATAGCAAGTTATATTATTGTGAGGTTTTAATACTAGGATGTTAACCAACACACACATGACTTTTTTATAGATGATGATGGTGATAGGCTTCTCTTAATTTGACAATTTTATTAAGCATGATTTGAAATTGTCTTGAGCAGGTATGTAAGCTCTAAGAACAATCAAGGAAATCAACAAATGCATATCACAAAACGATGGACATAAATGGCTAGCAAAGCAACCACATGTAACATTTTCAATTTTGTGACTTTTTGTGCTTTTAGTTATTGTGTGTAATTGGAGTTCAAACTAGGACTCTTTTGATTCAAGTGGTGACTTCCTATATTAAACATTGTTATGAATAGTTAGGGTATGAATTGTTGAGTTTATTGACATGGAGTGAACCCATTGTGTAGGAATTTCAAGGTCGCACTTGATTTAAATCTAATGATGATAGTTTATGCTACCATCAAGTATTGTAATGCCCTGTCAACCATTCAACTTATAAATTGGTACATGCCTTGAACTAGTGCTTGAATAGATCTAGAGTGATCTCATTTTGAGATCTTGCATATTTGCATGAAGGGGTTGGGCAATGTTTCAATGATGCAAAGAAGATGAACAAGTGTAGATATATTAGAGTTCTGTTAAACATGATTTGAAATTATCAAATAAGGTTGTAAGAAAAGAATAAACCTCAAGGAAATTAATAGATGTGCATATCAACAAAGCATAGGAAACATGGTTAGATCATAGGAACCATGTTTCACATACAATTTTGTTTGTTTTATGTGCTCTCAGCTTTTGAATGTTTAAGGGACTATAATGTGTGGTGACAACAATGTCATGAAATTGCAATTGATAATCTGACATGATGGTAGTTCTTGGTGTGCCTGTCAAACATTATTTACCATGTCAACCATTCAACTTATAAATTAGCACATACCTTAAACTATTGCTTGAAAAGATCTTTAAATTCATTTCATTTCAAATGATATCTTGGCTAATTTGCATGACGGGGTTGGGTGATGTCTAATAAGTCTTGAGGGTTAGGTGGATTAATGAACAAAACCTATAATCAATACATTGTACATCATAGTTATGCAAGTTGTTGGTCTACAAATATTGCCAAATTGTCTAGTTTTGTCTACAATGGTTTTTTAAATGTCCATTTTTACATGTGGCAATATGATCTCCAAACTTGTTTCTTTTATGTTGAACTACAGGTGTAACTAAATATAAGGTGGGAATTTTTTACATTAATGTAAATAATAGATCTTAAAGGTTAAATTGATTTTTTTTTTTATAATGTACATATGTGGACCCAAATTTGTTATTGTACAGAAATAATTGAATTTGAATTTGAATTGTAGAATACATGCATGAAAGATGGCTTCACATACACTAAAAGAAAAACGAGGTCGTGGGGGAAGGCCACAAATTTAGCAAAGATTGGAATCAAAGGAGGTTGAATGGAAAACAAAGAACATGGAACATCAATGATGGTACCATTTGAATCATCTTCAAAGTGATTTGATTAAAGAATAGATGGAGATAATGTCCTTTGTGTAGCTTGAACCTCCCATGTGAGCGTGAGCAATGAAAGGTAGCAAATAGCTGTGCAAATTTTGTGCATAAAGAACTAACAGCTTGCCCCAGTCCTAATAGTAGAGAAATGGTGATGGAAAAGTTTCTAGCTAATCCAAAGATCAAAGTCAATGCACCAAACTATGTGCTACCTACAAGACTTGCCAACACAAAAAGAAGTTATGGAAGGCATGAGCAAATCTTTGGAAGAAATTAAACAAGTTAACTCTAGTGCCAAATTGGCTTCAAAATATGTTATTGTTTCAGCTACTATCAGTGCAAGGCCAACTTCTTCTATTGAAAACATTGCAAAGGTCCTTGGTGTCCATCCTTAGAACATATCAATTGCAATGCAAAGGCGCAAGATCACTAGTGATAGAGGTGATGCTTTGTGGTCATTGTCTATTATAAAGAGAATAATTGATGGTTGCACAATTGTTGCCAAAATTGTTGGTTGGTGGGTATTTAAGACACGAGTGAATCCCAACAAGGCTAATGTGACAACACAACACCTTGAAGCTAGAGTGTGGGATGAGAAACATACACTTTACTTAATGGAGACCTAGGTATTATAAATCCTTCCATTACTTTCAATATCTTGAAATAATTGTAAGTATTTATCTATGTACCAAAATTGAGTTTGAAGGTAGTGTTGTGATAGTTAGAACACCTTTGCATGGATTTATGTGTAGTGTGGCTTAGATACCTTAAAAGCTTTGTCCACAATTAGGGTTCAAGGTAAGTTGACTTTCATGAAATGAAATTATAATGCATTTACTAACAATTTGATGTAGTTTAATGGAACACACATAGACATTTCAAGTTTAGTTGATTGTTTAATGGACATTTATGTACCAATACTAAAATTTGAATGTACAGTTATGGCATTTTGACTTCCTATGTATGGATTGTTGAATTTGATGTAATTTGATGGAACATGCCACCCACATTTGTGGGCTAAGTGAATGCTTATGGACTTCTATGTACTATCATTGGAATTTTAATGTATTACTATGGAGTTCCAAGATCTTATGTATGGATTCATATGTAGTTTGGACTCATAATTAAAAGTCCCTAAACTAGCTCCTTGTAATCCATTAAGTTCCCTATGGTGGAATTCATGGAAATTATTAGTGTAAAACATTGGAACTTGAAATACCTTTATAAATAGTTTGGGACTGTTGTGTACATACATGTCTTTTGGTGTGGTGGTGAGTCCATAAGTCCATATAAGTGCATATTATTTTCAAGAACTAGTAGCAAAAATCTATATTATATATGAAGTGTTTCAAGTGGCGGCCCATTAAGAATTGCACCCCATGTGTATTTGCATGAAGTCACACCTTCAAGCTTGTTGTGTGTTGTTGGTTTTCTACCATAGATAGAATATACTTGTCAAGTGTACTATTGGTTTGCTATTGCAGATAGACTTTTATTTGATATTCAAGGCAGCACATCCAAAACACATTATTGGAGAATGAACATTTGAAGGGTTTAAACCACTTTTTGTGAAGCCAATGAAAGAACGAAATACATGTTGCTAAATGTATTACATTGAAATGGAGGAATTGCGGTTGGACTGGAACAATATGAAGGTAAAATCCTCACTTCACCATAGTGATGAGTGTGAATGTCGATGCTCATATGTTTGTTTTCATTCCAACTAGTTTGCATGTGGTGTTTCATCCAAAGCGTATAAAAGCACCACAGATATGTGGCAAATGATTGTTTATGAAAAACTGAAGGAGGAAGAATGGCATAAAAATAAATGTTTGTATGGTCAATGCATTTCTTATGGTGTAAACAAATTCCCCTTTTGTTTAAAGGAGAGCAATGGTTCTATTGAAGCCTTGGTAGAATGGAAAAGGTTTTCCATGGAAACACCAACATCAAAAACTAGTAAATATTTGAAGATTATGGATGAGTATAGCTCAAGTAAAGACAATAGTGAGGATTTTTATTAGTATATAAAAAAACTTCTAATGATGAGTTTGTTGAATATGTCAAGCCAAAATTATAGAACTTTGTAAGGCACAATTTTGTGTCTAGATGGTAGGATAGGCAACTCAAAAGTAGTATCAAGTGTTTTCCTGCAAAATCTATGGTATTTGTGGTAAATTTTGCCGAAAACTACACTTTTGAAACCCAAAATGAAGTGCAATCTATGCATTGGCATAATTATCAAATTAACATACTAGTGCATATAACGTATCACCATAATCCCCATCTTGATCCTTATGGTGAAGAATCATAGGTCCTCATTAAATACCACTTCTACATATATGATGATTGAAAACATGATTTAAAATTTGTACAACATTGCTTCAAGTTCCATTGGGAACACATGGTGGCCAATAGCTATGCACCCAAGTGGCATTGGGTTTGGAGTGATGGTTGTGCGTCACAATTTAAGAGTTCAAAGCCATGGTTTTTTGTTAGCAAATATCCAAACTTTACTCAAGGATGTAAGATGTTATGGAGCTTCTTTGGAAGTGGACATGGCAAAGGCCTGCATGATGGTGCTGGAATAATGATCAAGAGGTTTTTACAAAGGGAACATCTTGATGTTCATGGGGCAAAACTCTAGAATGCAAAAGAGGTGGTGGACTTTTTATGCAAGCATTTGTCAGATAGACTTGAGGCATCATACACTAGTGTGAGGAGGCCTTTATGACGAGTATTCTAGCTTGTGAAAGTTGAAAAGGTTTCACGGAACTCTAATTCCTTCAACTATGACTCAATAAAAGGGACCATGAAAATTGATTCAATTTGTGCTACAAGCATATTTTAACCGCCTTAATGGTTAAGGATTTGGCTTATTTTTGTTCATATTACCTAGACGGGCAATGGACAAATTGCAACAATGTATGTTGGATTGGCAATTGGGTTCCTAAGCAGCTCCAACCCACAGATATTAAAGCAATAAGAAATGCAATGTTTGTTGATTGGGATGGATAGTGGGACTATGATGTAGATGGAGATGTTATAGCTATTATTTTGGAGATCAGTGACAACTTTGCTATCAATGCAGAGGTTGGGAATTCAGAAGATGTTAATTTCTGGTTAGTGTGTTGCATGAAGCCTCTTCATCAAGTAAAAAAAAAATTCATAAATTAGTGGGGGACTTCATTTTCTACTAGAGATGTAGTTGTGGCTAGTTTATATTAACAAAGGTGGGGCCATAGTGAATCATCATATGTATTGTTGAAGGATTCACATGTGGTTTATATGCATGTTCATCTGTATGGGCTATGAAGTTTTTAATGTCATTTAGATCACAAGGTCAGTGGGAATGACATTGTATATGAATTAACTCGAAATATTTTGTTTGGCATTAAATCAATGATTTTTTTTTGGAGGATGATTAGGAGGTTGTGTCTGTTTTAGTATTATGTTCATAGGTAGCCAAAAAGAATTGAAGGGTATAATTCTTTTGTAAAATCATTTTTTTCAAAGCAATACATTGCAATTTTTTGATTTTCAATTTTGTCTACATATACTTAACTGGAAATAGATGAAAATAAAGTATAAATCTAATATTTGTTTTTCAATTTTGTACACACATATTGAAAACAATATGTATTTCTAGTATTTGTTCTTGAATTTTGTATACATGTATTGAATTGTCCAAATAGGTGAATTAAATATATATATATAATTTTTGTTTTTCAATTTTGTATACACGTATTAAATTATCCAAATAGGTGAAAACTATCAAGTTTATGTTTTACAATTTTTTCCACATATATTGAATTGGAAACATGTGAAAAAATAATTTATATTGAATCAATTTTTTTTAGTTTTGTACACACATTGTTTTCATTAATTTTATATGTTATTTTCATCTTTTTTTAAAAACAGTATATATTTCCCATTTTTGACCTTTTTCAATTGGGTGTTATTTTCAAGAGATGCATATATTGGTGTAAGGAACAAGCTTGAGTCTAGTGGCGACATAATTGACACACATGCACATGTATTATCTTTTACATGGGTTATGCAAGGCCCATTTGGTCTAGAAAGAACACAAATGCTTTAAGGTTGAAGTTCCATTTTACATTCTATCGATTCTAAGTAAGGATCCATGTCAAATTTGTGATGATAGAAATAGGGTCTAGAGGAGTTAGTTCCATGAAGTTGTACAACTATTCAATATCTTTTTTTTTTTCAGGTGGTAGTTGATAGGAAGTTTTTGATGCATAAATATAGGAGGGAAAGTTGCCACCAACAATATAATTCAACATTTGGTACAATCAACATGTCTTATGTAAAGGCTATAAGTTCTAGTGAATCCGATAACAAAAGCTACATAAAATTAGGACTACATCTCCATCCAACAATGGAGGTAAGAATATTTTGTTCGTGGTGACTAAGATATAGGTTGGGAAAGTTGCAATGGCTACCACTAACTAAGATGGTTTGTTGAATTTAAATAGTTGGTTTGTCTTATTTTTTCAATTGGTAATTAGCACCTAAGTTTGGGTTTCTGGTGTGCAATAATAAAAGCAACTAGGTACTAAATGTTGAATGTTGAAGTTGCATGTAGAAGAGTTATGTCTTCATTTCAATAGTCATTCCTAAGTTATAAGCTATATGTGTAGCTTTTGATTTGTGGTCATGTTTTTTCTAACAAGAATGAGTCACCATTTTATATGTGTTGTAAGTTGCCATTTTTAGTTGCCACCATGTTAAATGTGTAAATTTGATATGGGGCCCCGATTTGGTTTTTCTCCATTTGTTTATTTTCTAGCAAAGAGCGGTGAGCTTTCAAGTTTTCAACCTTAAAGAACTAGTGAGAGAATTTCTATTGTAGATGTTGAGAAGGATAAAAGGTGATAGTTTTCTTTTTTAATTGAAATTTGGGGATTTGGATTGCATATGAAAATGAAATTATAGGTGTTTCTTATCATTTGTGAATTTTGAATGTAGAGCTTTTTTGTTTATGAGTGAATATTTTGGAGTGGCACATTATCTAATATGGGAAGGATAGAAATAAAATACCACAATATGTATCATGGATACAAATGTTCAAGTTTTAACCTTTGCCTTTCAAATTTTGGAGACAGACATGTAATTAGAGCACAAAATAATATGTGCCCAATTGATTATATAAAGGTTTTTATGTTTTATGTAGTCCTTTTCAAAGGTTAAATGACGCGCTCCCAAGTCCTTTGTTGAACCCACTTGAGGGTCCAACTATGTAGAGTTGCGAAAAGTTGGGACTTGGGGCCCACTCCCGACTTCCAGCACTAAAAGGGGGTAGAGGGGCGTGCTAGAAGTCCCGGGATTAGACTAGGCAGAGGGACTAGATTATCAAGCTTGAATCTGCATCCAAAACCAACCACAAGAGGGTTAGTTAGCATTCGGGAACACCCTTGGGTGTTAGGACAAGCCACGGGCACTTTGACACACAAGACTCACCACGGCCCGGACTCGGGGGAAGCCACCACCTTCCCCCATATAGTATTCTCTATGTCTCACCGTAGAGGCTACATCCGAATGGCTCTTTTCCCCGGGACTCCCAAGTTGGAGTCCCGAAACTGTCTCAGGTTGGAGTCCCGGGACTTTGGACGCTCATAGCTCCTCGCCCCGAACTCGGATCGGGACGAGGTTTGAACCAAAGTTGTAGCTCTCGTCGAGATCTTTTCAACGACCTATCGCACTCATTGAGGTAACGTCTGGAAGAGGTCGATTCCCGACTTTTAGTGGTCGGGAGTCAAACTGGCAGTTTGACTCCCGGCTCTTCTTTTGCCCATAACTTGAGCTACAGATGTCCAAATGGCCCATGCGAGGCCATTTTGGGCATCTACACTTCAAGACCTTTCCATTGATATAAAAAACGCACCAAGGCGAGGAGATTTGACCCCTCAAATCGTCTTCTGAGTTTTCAGGAGTCCCGGAGGACTCCATTTTCCCACTTTTGGGAATGTGAGTTGCATTCTCACACTTAGCCCTAAAGTGGGGTTGCGACATTAGATCCATTTCAATGAATCATTCCATGAAATCTAACTTATTTAAAAATTAAGTACTGAACGTTGTTTTGTTTTGCTAGGTAATATAAATTAATATGAGGCTTGTGTGTTGGTATATGTATACATTGCCATTGGAAAACATGGAAGTGAGAAGGATTTGGAAGAGCTTTCAAGTTGGCACAATAAATTTGAGTTTAAATTTACATACATGTAGTTAGGTACAATGTGGACATAAAAGTCCCTATGTTGGTTTCCATAATATATAAGGGTTCATATGGGGATGTTCATGGATTTTAATTTAGCACCAATAGTGTGGTACTATTGTGTACATTTTTTTTTTTTTAATGTGATGGTAAAGTCATATTTAAATGTATGTTGTTCACTGGAACTAGTAGATGTTCAACAAGTTCAACCTAGCCATTCTTGAGATCATTATTGTGGAGTTTTCTCTGCAATTTCATAGATATAACAATGGAATAGATCAAGATAACCTTAGATAAAAGTTGTAAACTTTTGCAATTATTACTTGATGTTGTTTATCAACATGATGCTTAATCATTCCTTGTTGAAGTGATATATGAATGCAAGAACAAGGAACTAGTTCCTGTTCTATAACCTATGATGATTTTTGTAGCCTTTTGTGAATCCATATTCTTGATATTAAGGTTGTAAGAACCCTTGATTGTTACTGAATCCTTGATCTCAATTTGAAAGTCTTGAAGCATGTTTAATTTTAAACCTCACCTTAAACCTTCCCGTTTACATTGTTGCTAACATGTTTGTTTGATTGGTTCTAGCTTTAATGGATGAGAAAGTAAAGCAATTGCAGAAAGGGGTGCACGAACTGGTGCAAGAAAAATACCAAAACCCAATACTCCTATCAACATTCTAGCAAATTATGGTAGAACTTTGAGTAGAACTTAAATATATATTTTGAATTAATTTAGGCATTTTGATACATTATTGATTGTGAACTTCTAAATAACATAAGTTTAATGAGGACATGGATTTGATTTGTAGTCATTTAAGTGACATTTGAAATAAATTTTGATGCAGATTAAAATGTTAGGAAATTACCAACAAAAAATATGAAAGTAGTTGATTTTTGTTTTCAAATGCCATGAAGTGCCCAAGGGCATTTAGGTGTAAATGTTCAATATATTTTATTCCATATGCCATAAGGCACAAGATAATCACAACTATTTACTTCTTGACACCATCTTCTCAAACCTTCAAACACACCATCTATTTTGATTTGCAATAACAAGAAAATAAAACAATTACATGTATTGGTCCAAATGCCGAATTTGGCATAGCTAATTAGGGTTACTAACTTCCTCTACCAGTTTTTCAAAACTCTAGACACAAACACGATTACAACATAAATGGTCTTTTTGTTTTGCCATGAAGCTTAAGGTGTAAATGCTTCATGCTCTATCCTAAGGCATAATGCACAAGACAATCATAACTATTGACAAGTTTTTTTATGTACAAGCTTCTCAAATTTCCAACCACACCAAATATGTATTGATTGGCAACAACCGGGAAAAAACAATCACAAGTATTGGTCTTTCCCAAGTTTGGCATGTAGCTAATTAAGGCTATTGATTTCCTATACCAACTTTTAAAACCTCCAAACATAGGTCATTTGTATAGTGATTGGCAATAACCAAAAGAACGGATAAAACTTTGTAAATAGTGGTCTTTCCCAAATTTGGGAGAATTGAAATTAGGGCTACAATCAATGCTCAATCAAAAGCCTGTGAAAGGTAATGTTTTAAAAACAAAATGAAATAAAGTATATACCATTTGCAAGTGCACCCAAATTTGTTCTGTCACCATTTGTACAATGCCAAGGAACAATGTACATATCACTTATTCTTGGTTTTCTACTACCTTGCAATAAACTTGGTAGATGCTTGTCGTGTTGTTTTTGCATTTGAAACTCTCTCTACAATTGGTGTTTTTTTCACTTTACCCTTGCCTTTTTGAAGCTTAACACAATGGCCTTGGGTAATTGGTTTCTTCCTTTTTGCTTTTGGTTGTTTGAGATCATTGATAGCATCTTCATCATCTTTAGGAATTTGGTCCATGGATTTTGATTCCTTTGTCATAGTGGGCTCTTTTTCATCTTCACTTGATGCACCCTTGCTTTCCTTTGCATCCCCATAATCCTTTTCTAGAGACTTGTTAGTATTCTCCTCTCCATCCTCGATATCTTCACTTGCCTTATCCATATGGAGTTCTTTCCTTGCAACATTTGGAGGCTTCATAGTTGGGTGAACCTTTTGCTAATCATTAACATCTTGTTTGTTTGCAAGTTTTGTGATTACTTGCCTTCTATCCTTTAATGGACTTGTGACCTTCGTGTCAATCAATTACGAATTAGCTAGTTATTACTTCATGTGTATGCTGCCCACAAATGGATTAATATTGGGAACTTTGCATAAACCACCTCCATATATATGGGAATTGATACCCTTAAACCCAAAAGGTTGGGTTCCTAATATATTTATGGATGCAGGTTCGAACCTTGGTCCCTTTGTTGCAGTCCAAAATTCACACAACAAATAAGAATTTAAAAAATGAACTTAAATTTAAAGAATTTAAAAGTACATTTTGCAAATCCCAAATGACACCAAATATAGACTAAGATCACAAACCTACACATAAACAATAAGTGACTATCCAAGTACTCAACACCATACAAATCATCTAGTTATACACAAATTTCACACAACTGCATAGATAAGAATTGGCATGTACACTTAAGGACTCCAAAGTAATCTGCAAATGACAAAAGTTAGGTAATGTACATGAAGATCACAAATAATACATAAATCATAATCCATGTAGACACTTAATGATTATCATGTATAACTCAACATCATAAAAGTCACCTACTGTCCATGCACCTCACACAAACTTACATAAATCAAACATGCATATAGAAACTAAGGACCTTTTAATACTCTACATCACAAAAGTCATTAAATGTACATGATAATTAAACACTTGTACATACATCAAAACTTGCATAGATAGTTATGTATTATACAAGTAGTTTGCATCATAGATTGGTCAACTAAAGTACATAAAAGGAACTTTATATCAACTTGAGTGCATGAATTGGAACAAATGTACAAAAACAGTGAACACTCAAGGACTTCATATGTAGTCTACAACTCTATATCAACCTAAGTGCATGAATTGGAATAGATCCACAAAAATAGTGCACTCAAAGACTTCATATGTACTTTACAACTTTATATCAACTTGAGTGCATTAATTGGAACTAATGCACAAAAACAATGAACATTCAAAGACTTCATATGTAATCTACATGATCAAAGTCACATGATAAGTTTAGATTCAAAGTTCCTTTCCTTAACAATTATTTTTAGGTTCTAGGAATTGCCAAAAATTTAATCAACCAAGAATCAAAAGTTGAACTTATGATTAGACTTGTGAATTAGAGTGTTAGTTCAACAAACTTAATTCAACAATAATCAACTACAAATAGAGAATGAAATTGCTCATGCACACAAAGCTACATTATTCCAAATATGGCAAGAATTACATTCAAGTTTATGCAATTATTTAAGAATGCATGGCTCTGCCACATCTTCTTTGTTGTGGGTGGAATTTCACATTTTGATTTTAGTGTGCTCCTAGGTTTAATAATTCTTGTAGCAACCCACTAGCCCTCATGCATTTCTTCCCCACAAAAATTATGTCTGCATTTTCTAGATTGATTGAAATGGACACATACACACTAACTATGGTAGACATGTTTACAAGATGCAATCAACCTTGCCCATAGAAGTTGAAAACCTAATCCCCAAAATGGACAATGTTCCATCCACACACACGTTGGTTCATTACTTTCCACCAAAGCACATGGAAGGGGAATGTAGGTAGAAGTAACCAACCTTCTTTGGACCTTACTGAGGAGGGACCATACAACATTGTCATTTCATTGAGAGATTGATAATTTCCCTTCTAAGGCATATAAAACATTCCTTGTAACCTTTAATTCCTTATGAACTTTTTCATAAGTAGAAACCCCTAAATCTGTATGACCTTGGAACACTTTCAAAATGCCTTTCTTGTTTCAATCTTATGTTGCAACTCTTCTTTATTTTCACAAGTTTCATTTTGCATTTTTGCAAGTAGGGTTTCAAATTGTTGTTGTGATTCAAGGAGATTGCTGTTACAATCTTCCATTTGGTTGCATGCCTTTGTTGCAGCAAACGCTTTATCTTCTTGGCGTCATTTGGCCAACGCTAAATTGTTTTTTTGCCACTTGTAGGTTCTTTTCTGCTAACACAATGTAGCATTGTATCTCTTCAATGATAGCACCTACCATCCATAAAACTTAACACTTGATGGGCCAAATAATCTACACATTGTAGACATAAGTGGTGAAAACCATTTAAGAAGGTAAGTATAACAACATAAGCTTGAAAATCATAACAAAGAACTAAATGAAAGAACCATAAAATGTAGGTAACAAGAAGGGCTCAAAAGTTGGAAACACATCAAACCAATTATTGGGCCAGAAAATAGACTTGTTTAGGGTTCAAAACAATTTCAAAGAAAATGGTTTTTGAAGAAAGATGGTAAGCCACTAAGCTTAATGCTTCAAAATGAGAAGAGAAATAATGAAAAATCTTTGAAAAACAAAGAATATGAAGGCATGTTGGTAGCATGGTTGGAACTTCACTATCTTTTGGCTTTTAATAGTTCGAGATTTCAAAAAAAGAAATCAAGGTCAATTGATATACTTGAGCATTCAACTGCTTGGTTAAGTGCTTGTTTTGGTGTATAAGGCCCATAATCAAGTTCTTCATTGAAGCTTAATAGATCAATTTCCTCCACCCTCACCCTTCATCATTGCTATTCAACATTGGTCCATTTTGTGTATGTCGCAACCATAGTCATGAGTTCATAACCAAGGCAAGGGCTTGCAAGGTTGTGGGCCAAGAGGGAAGCCCAGGGGTCACATCTCATGCTCTTGGGAGTGCAAAAGAGTGTGAGGGAATGAACCTTCACACTCCCAAGTGAACTCCCATGTTGAGAGTTGGAGTCCCGATGGACTCCCGAATCTTCATATGCCGATTGCAAGGGTCAAAATCAATTGACTTGAAGAGTTCTTTATATCATTGAAAAGCTATTGAAAAGCTATCATATTTGGTTTATAACCAGATTTGGCTAAATCTTCCTTGGGATGATGGCCACTTTTTCTACATTTTCATAGCCACTTTGGCCACAAACAAGAATTCCTAAAAGAAATAGTGACATGCTATATATCTAGAAAAGAAATACTTATGTATCAAGCAGCTTAACACAAGTTGTAATGAATGTAATAACCTTTTGGCTTGTCCATGGAAAAGGTTCAAATCAAAACAAAGCCAGTTCAGGAAATCATGAGGACAGATTTATATTTCAAATTTCAGCTACTAAGAAGCTTGATTGCTCATGAGAAAGATTTGAATGCCCTCTAACCAAAATCCTCTAAATTAATATCATCAACATAAAGTATTGAGGACCTTGAAGGAGATGCACAAACATCCAGTAGCAATGGAGATTGAATGCCAATGGACTCTAGTGATGAAAAAAAAGGCAAATGCGCAACTGTTTCAACTGTCTTTGCATAATTTTTCATATGATCCCTTGACATTCTGTCTTTGAATTATCAGCTCAAAGGACCATACTAAAGATCTCCCTATACCAGTTCTGAGTTTCTCATCACTAGAATATAAACAACTTTTCAAACTACTTAAGTATCTGACTGTCAATGGGTTGTTGCTGGCGTGTTGTCTATACAGGACCAAAACGACCCAGAGTGCTCATGAGGGTTATGTAGCGCTTCATGGGTGCACTTGCAAATTGTGTGCGTATACAAGAGTGCCAATGGGTTGTCGCCGGTGGGGCTGAGAATAATAGTACGTGAGTCAAAAACAATTTGTCAAAGCTGATGTTGCTCCATCACTCAGTTGCCTGCTCTGATCCAATAACAATGGATGAGACAAGATCGCTCCATACACAAGATGATGTGAGCAAGCGATCCAATCCGCTGATGACAATGGGATTCGACAAGATGGCCCATGCACAAGTTGATCTGAGCAACACAAAAATGATTTTCTGCCAGACTTTATGTTCACTTCTTTGTTGGCCTTGTCTAGAAAGGCAAGGATATTGTGATTAGATTCATTATAGAGTGTAGTAGCTTAGGGGATTTTGGCCCCTAGGTAGACTTAGGTCTATTTTTTTGTATGAGGATTTTTGAAAGATGATATTTTGGCTTGTGTTGAAACTAGAGATTAGATATAGAGTTATGATATCTTGAAGGATTTTGGCTTCTTTTAGAGGATTTTTTTTTGGAGATTGTATTTTTGCATGGTGAAATATTTGAATTTCCATAATTCCTCTTTTGCCTGAAGATACTTTTTAATGTAAATGGCGAGGCCACAGTGTGACACACCCCTTGTTGAATAAACTAATGCTTTTTTGCTTGGGTCTCTATCAATCCATTTCAAAAAACAAGAATGCTTGCACTTGTGAGTGTTTCATTTTTTGAAAAATGTCTCACATCACTTATTTTTTCCCACCCATCATGGTACCCAATGAGTACCCATCGGGTATCATAAAAAAAAAAATTATAAATTTTTTTAAAATCATCAAATTTTTATGCAAACATTTTTATGTAAACATTTAACCTTGATATATCCATAGGTATATCTCAAATGTTTGTGTTTGCAATGCCAATTGCACATTGGGAATTATCTTTCTTCACTTTGAAATTTTCCATACTTGTGTAAATACTTTTTCATCCTACATGTACCCACTTATATTACCTGCATGATGCGCATAGGGTGGATGATGAAATACTTCCCCTCCTCCCTTATTGGATGAATAGGGCAAATTTTCATGAATTTCTTTTTACCCTTGCCAAGATTGATAATTTTGCAAAGCCTTTATAACATTACCTGACCTGGGTTGGAGTTTTTTGATACTTGTATATACCTTTACCCAATTGATTTTTTAAAATATGTTTTTTGAAATTTTGAATTTACCCTCGTCTTCCTGAATTGCTGAAATCAATATACCCACAATGGGCCTTTTTTTTTCCAGATTTCTCAAGTGGGCTGAATGGTGAGGATCCCCAAAATGTGATAATTTTGATTAATTGAAAAATGGTGAAAAAAGTTCAGAACCATGAATTTTTCATTTAAAACAACTTTTGTGGAAAAAAATCACCAAGTTATTAATTTTTTTATGAAAGAAACTTCGTGGCCACCCAACACGGGGCAATCTATCCTTCTCAACAAAGGCAACAAAATATGCAAAAGATCTCAGCTAAAATGCCTTCGTTGTGTGGACAAGAGCCACAAACATGGAGTAAAAGACGGCAGATACCATCCCACAACTCAGGACGGTGAAAACACCCTATAAACTTTGTGGGTAACAAAGCTCCGACCTGCATTGAACATGGAATTTGTGTGTGAAGACTCAAGATTCTCCTCAAAACAAGGCGTTGTTTGTGGAGGTCGACACGAGAGTCAATGAAATCTAGAGGGGCGATTGGATAGGGTCTTGCCTCTGCCAGCCTCCAGTCTCACCCAATCTGAAAGTCAAAACCCTAAATCCTAAACCCATTTTGTCATCCCAGTCTGCTTCTAGAACTCTGAACAAAAACTTTTTCTTATACTTTTTTGGTGTTTAAAATGGATGAATACAAAAAATTGTGGAAAATTGATTGACCAAACTACAATTGTTGGGTGCTGGTTTTAGCCAAGCTTCTTATTCTAGAAACTTGGGAAAATAAAATAAAATAAGATAATACTCTTAGTGTTCAATCTTGGTGTTCAAATGGGTGAATGTTAAAAAAAATAAAAAATAAAAAAATATATTAGAGTTATCAGTACAGTAACCCTGTCTTCACCCTATCTTTGGGCCTCCTTTCACCCCATATCCCCTCTTTCAGTGGTATCCATAAAGTAAGAAGATTTGATCAAATCTCACTATGAAATGCTGAAACTCAATATTTGCCTAATGCATAAGGTTTGAGACTAATTATAGTAATTGTACAGGTAGGCGCAGTGAAAGTACATGTATCAGCACTGGAGGCACTCACGAAAAATAAAAGTCAGGACGAAACGCAGTTTACCACACAAATTGATGGTTTGTCCAAGTTTCACTCCCCACTGAATGCTAATTTATTTTTTGTCGGTTTTTTAATCTCACATAGTGTATGGCCAAACACACTGACCAAACTAAGGGTTCTGGTGGAGTGTTTTCATTATTTTACCGATAGTGTTCAATCTTGGTGTCCAAAATGGGTGAATGTTAAAAATTAAATAAATATATTGATAATGATTTTTATTTTTTTGACAACTGCTTTAAAGAAAGTGAGAGAAAATGGGATCCAACCCACAAAATAAAAAAGGAAAAAGAAAACCATCCTTGTACACTCTTCATGATTTTAATTCAATCTTAGTGTTAAATGGGTGGGGGGAGAAAAAAAAAAAGAGTTTCTTCCATGTTCAAAATCTCAGTTATTGATTTGGCAACGAACCCATTGGCACAAATACTATAAGTGAGAGAATGGAAGATTAAAAATAAAAATAAAAATTCAGGGTTGGTTGATGACAATCCACAAAGCCCATGGGAATTAAAAAAAAGAATTTTCAGAAAAGAAAGAAAAATCATCTAAAGGCATAAAAACTCAGGAAGCAAACAGTAGCTGGACCACTAATAGGTGTAACTAATAGAAATGGAATTTGCAGTATTATAATACTAAATACTAACAATAATAGATACAATAATGTATTTATAGAAGACAATAGAAAAACCATGATGATGAAAACATGCCACAACTATATTAATTTTTTTTAAACTACAAGAGATGATGGGTGAAGCAACAAAAGAACAAAAAGGGAAGAAATCGCCAAAGAATGGAAGTTTCTGTAGATGCAATTGACTTACAAGGGCTGGTTCTGGAAGTATAGAATAAACAAACACCAGGGACCCACCCTCCCAAAAACGATCTTTTCTCAGCAGCAGCAGCAGCAGAGCAAGAGTAGTAGGTGTTGTTGTTGTTGTTACTACTACTCTGTTGTGTGCATTTGCATCCTCTTCAAATCACAGTTTTCTTTCTTCAGTGCACTTGTTGCTACTGGTTTATAGCCCTTGAGCTGCTGCTGCTGCTGCTGCAGGAGGTAATTTATTTGTCTCAACTTCAGTTAACAAAAATTTGTGGGTAGTTTTTTTTC
>Ga0116231_10007755_pt1 | contig 19357 bp, 14 predicted proteins | sample S1TSphgellanicum_2_FD_89695 | JGI IMG/M metagenome (GOLD analysis project Ga0116231, IMG submission 89695) | Host-associated microbial communities from peat moss isolated from Minnesota, USA - S1T2_Fd - Sphagnum magellanicum MG | ecosystem: Host-associated > Plants > Peat moss > Unclassified...
ACTATTGAATCGCACAAGTTCATTTTCCACATAAATTGAAAGGCTTTGGTATAGCCACAAGAGGACTAAAACAGAAAATGATAGCTTCAACTACATCACACTCTCTGTGATCAACATTTCATATTCGACATAGTGCATCAACATACTTAAAGAGTACTCACCACATAAGGCAACAAGTCAATTTTCAATCTTAATCTACACTGATCACTTCAAAACATCACAACCCCAGGTTCAGAACACCACTGCCCATTCTTCTCACTTTCAGCGAGTGCATAAAAAATAACAGAAACGTGTTTGCTACACAACAGAACAAAAAATCCAGCACAGAACAAATTCTTGATGTGAATGCAGTATGCAGATGAATGCATTTGAACCCACCATTCCTATGACTGCACTCATGCCCACATGATTCCTTTAACTTTGACACAACATAAAAGGAATTTGCAGCATTCAGATAGTTGCAGGCTAGTAGTACATCTGCAATTTACATTCTGCAATGTTCAGATTACACTCTATTGAAAAAGCCACACCAAAGCTCAGCATTTGGAGAATTTTGACCTCCAATCTTACTTCCTCAGAGTATGCTGAAAATCTTTTAAAGACCACATTCTGATTCCTCACATTCAACAACATGCACTGCATAGCTAATGTGTGACAGTTGATGTCATACACACGATATATAAGGCTGGTATTGCCTCAACTCATACCGGACTGGTAGGGTCCTTACTACCTACTAGTTTTGACACTGGGTTGTTAGAGCATCTCCAGCGGTGCTCAGTACGTGACCCTGTGAAAATAATTTTCACGTCCATGTTTTAGTTATGTGCTCTTTTGCAACCCCACCCATAAAACTGAAACTGGGAGAGCAAATAGGTGTGGGATTACTAATATCAAACCACCTGGACCAATCGTAATGAGACCAGCCACAGCAACATGCGCAATTATGCTGAGCCAAAACCACTTTCCTGAGCCAAACCGACAAATGTTGGATTTTCTTCATCCAATTTTACTGTGCAGGATCTCATACCGAGCGCAGCTGCCGATGCTCTTATACTGTACACTATTTTGTTGCAATATTTGTTTCAATCCAAATCAGTTAGCCGACCAGGCATAGTAGGTTTTTGGCGGGTGTTTGCCTCAATGATGTAAACTGAATGGGTAGGTAGGAACAATTGTGATAGGTAGGAAAGAGGGCTAAACTCTATGGGATGGGAGAGGCCTCAAGGCTGACATATCAGCAAATGACCTCTAGAACACTCACTATGTGTGAGCTTCCGCAAAAAGAACGGTAACCTTTTGACATGCTGAAAATACTGGTGGGCTGCCATTGAGCTTTGAGGTCATTTGATTGAGCCTAATCAAGGCCATGGATGTGTAGGGTAAGCCCAAGGGTGGGGGCATTCCAACCCCAACCTCCCATGAATTTAATTACGCACTTCAATACTGCAAAGAAACATGATATGACCAAAAGGGAAAGCCAAGGTTGTTGGTTGGTTGATTGATTCATCACCTATACAGCTCTTCTTATATGTAATAAAGTGAAAACTCAACTTAATATTCCATGAAATAATGAAAACAGCCTCAAAGAAAATTAAGGAGAGAAAAAAAAGCATTTGAGCAAAAATATTTGAACATAATTGATAAATAATAATTGTTGGTAATTGTTGGAATGGCTATAGAAGACTAGCTAGCTAGAATAAGGTCCAATTGAATTGAAGCGCCTTTGAGCTTTTACTATGTAGATTTGAAACCTTGCCCAAGGTAGAACATGACATCCATTGAATGTAGTCTCTTTCTTGGGTGAAAAATCACCAGAAGATGAAACTATTCTTTTAAATGAATATTTTATCATAAATTCCTTTTCAAAATAAAAATAGGCCAAGTTTATCCCAAATTTGTTTTTTGGGGGAGAGTGGGGTCACACAGAAGTTTATTGGTTATTGATTTAATGGTCCTTTACAAAAGTGATGGCGACTAAGGCAAAATCTATCTTGGGAAACTCGTCACCATAGTTGCATCACAAAATTGAAAAAAAAACTTGAATGGCATTATTTCATCCACATGTAATCAATTGGAATTCCACTCCATGATTATGGTGGTGGGTGTTAGTAAACCAATTATGGCATCATAAAATAGAGTACCATATAATTTTTAACAATAAAGTTGCAGTAACCCCCTTCACAATCACGCCGTTGGTGACCACTTTTTTGTGTGACACTAATGAATTGTAATTTAAACATATATAATCACATTCTATATAAACCCTTACAAGATTGTGACTATAGGTAAAATAAACTTAAAAGAAATTTTTTTTATGCCAATTGTTTAAATTTTTTACATGGCTTATTTTAAGCTTTATTATGTATTATTAGACTTCGAGAAGGTTGTGATTTTTGCATGTTTTAATGCAATAATTTATATTGAATTTGAGATCCTTAATTATTAATTGTGTATTTTATCAATCAGATTTTTTTTAATTAAATTTTTTTGCTTTTTGGTCAAATTTGCATTTTTTTGCTTGTTTGTTCTAAAAAGTTCTTTTTTCATTTTTCTTCAACTGGATTCATTGTTGTTAGTATGGACAATTTGAACACAAAACAACATTAACTCTACTAATGGTAATTACAATTTACAAAACTCTAATATTTTCCTCATATTTCTCCCATTATAATACATTTACAAAATAACTTTTGCAAATATTTTGTGCTATTAATGACTGTGATAGTGACTTAAAAAATTATGTTTCTTATTAAAATGGATGGTTACCAAAAAATGTGTGACACAAACAAGAATGTGACTAAAATGGCATGATTATAAAAGGGGTTTACTGTATTTACATGAAATAGAGGATGCAATACCAAGAGTGGCAATTTTCACATTAAGAGGGCGAGTTCAAAATGAGATCAAAGTTTGATAATAAGAAAATACATTGGCATTAAACATAGTTTGGAACTCTTTTCCCTTTCAATGTCAATGGTAAAACAAATTCTAACACTTGGTGTCCCACTAGATGGATAACAAACATTAAGAAGTGAAAAAGAATAACAAGGTGATAAGGACCCAAAGGAGAAATTATTTTAAGGATATTTAAATAATATCAAGACAAAATTTTAATTTTCAAGAAATTTGAAATAACATCTTCACAAAAACTTGTTTGTGAATGGCCTTGCAACTATTAGGATGCAAACATTCAATTGTATAGTCAAAATATTGGAATGCTAAGTGTTGTTAAAAAGGTGAATTTTGATTAGTACTTTAAAATAACTATATAATTAGCTATAAATAATACTATAATGGAAAGTTCTTTCCAAATGTTACAAAAATGGACACTTGAAATGTTTAATTTGAAATCTATATGAAGAAATTATGAATCACCAGATTTTCATTAAATTGTTTATTGAAGAATTTTTTTTTGGGGACAATTTTAAAGGTCAAATCAACTTTGATTGGGATATATGAAATGAGATTCTAAAGTTTTTTTTTGAAGGACTACAAAATAAACTCTTCAAACGTTCAATCTAAAATTCTTTTGAGGAAATTATGAATTTTCAAATTTTCATAATCAACACATTGCTCTAAGTAACAAATCTACCACTTTGTTAGAGGTATTGCCTTACTGAGTTTTGTCCCACAATTGACCTTTGACGATACATTGAACATTTAGCAAAGATTTCATTTAGTTCAATTTCGGTTGGAATTGCCTTTATGGCAAGGCCGCTAACTATTTTGAGAATGGATGGCATGGACTCTTTGATTAATATTTAAGGTTTAAGTTCTTAGAAAGTACATATTCTCTTTCATTTTTCTTAAGCATTATAGGGTAAATTACCTTTTGAGGTATTCATTTGAGGACCTTTTTTCACTTTTGTATATTCATTCATTGGAATATAGAATTAAACTTTATTGAATTTTTAAAAATATTTGTAATCTTGTTTTGATCTTGAATTCTACTGTAGACTGTTTTTAGATTGTTTTTCACCAATTTGTGATACTTTTTCAATAGAATTGAATTAAAGATTTTATATCATTTCATGGGGTAAGGGGTTTCAATGAAACATCTTCCTCAAGACTAATTTCAAAGTTTTCAATTATGTTGTCCAAATGATTACCTTAATGTAATCCCAAGAATGTTTTAGATCTTTTTATTGACATTGAAAAATATATAAGCTATTTCAATTGATGTTCATAATAATCCCTTGGCAAGCTTTGAAAAAAAATAAAAATCCCAATAATTTTTTTCAATCTTGTTATTGACAGATTGTAAGTTGTTTCAAATGATGTTCATGATAATTATGTCATAACATTTGGGCACTTTTTAAAAAGGTACTCCCATCAAGCTATAATTTTCATGAGGGATATAATGAGATTTAGGTTTATATAATATTGGTACTATGATAAAATATTGGAAAGGATTTAATCTTTTATAATATAAAAAAAAGTTGACATTACATTTTATATAGAAATGACATGGACTCATAATTGCGTTATGACATGTAGCATTGGAGCAATGAATACAATTTTTTAAAAATGGAATGGCAAAATAAATGTAAGCCAAAAGTGGAATAATTGAATGGGAAATATGTTTTTTAATTAGTTCTGGAAAAGTGTGACCTAAATTGTTGAGAAAATCTTTGAAATTTATATATAGATGAATTTTAAATTAATTTTTGAGAACATTGGTAGTACATGGGATTTTTTGATTATCCTTTTTTAAAATATGAAAATTGTCAGTTTTTAAGATAATGGTTGCTTATTTTGTGTTGTGAAATCGATAAAATATGGACTCCACATTCGTTCTTTTCTCTTCACCTTAGGGTGCTTTCACTCTTGATATAGATTCCAAATTGCAATGGACTCTTTAGTGATGAAATTGTTTTGATTGAGAAACGAAACTTATGCAACATTGTGTCCAATATCATGTAGTGGTATGTTCTCAAACTCATGTTATTGTGTGTCCCAATTTCATGCACATGACCTTATAAATGTCCCCAATGACATGCCAATTGACCTTATTTAATATCCCAAATGAAGCCCCATTTTTGCCATGAAAGTTATCTTACAATATTTTGGCTTTACAAAAGAATTTCCAAAGTCATAGTCATCTATTTTCCAAAGTTTAAGTTTGCAATGATGGATGATGAAAAAATATAAGGAAAACTATTGATGCATGGAATTGGAGTTGGTTCCAATTATCACAATGATTAAAAGTGAAAACACATGGATAAGAGAGAGCAAATATAAGTTTTTAAAGACAGTTTGTTGCATTATGATCTTTAAACATTGATACATCTTCTAAGAAAATTTATTCTCACAATATCTTCAAACTAATAATGCATTGGAACAAATGAAAAAAAATTCACATAATATCTTTTTTGGAAATGCAATCAAATTCTCACAAAATTTGATTTATTATGAGATATGATTTAAATTTGTTAAAATTCCCATCTTCTAACCACAAAAAATGGCATGAACAACCAAGTGGAACAAAATATGTATACGAAACAACTATAATCAGACATATCTTCACCAAAGGTGAGCATGGTTGTTAACAAAATAGGGTGTAGGGTTGGATTTGAGTTGCAACAATGGTAAGGTATTGGAACATTTATTTGAACTAGACACTCCAAACATGAAAATGGGTTAAGTCACCAACAATAAGATGCATTTATTATTGCAAAGATGTTGCAATTACTGTATGTTTTGAGCCTCTAGGGCTACAAGGTGAAAAAGGATTAAATCATCAATAATAGTGCTTGGAATCACTAAAAACAAAATGTATTTTTTAATTGCATATTTGGAGTAGTTTCTATAGGCTTAAAGTGTTTAGGGCTACCAGTTGAAATGGGCCAAACACCAACAATTATTTATTTATATTATTTATGTAATTCTACATGTGGGGTAGTTTCTAGGTGTTAAGGGTGTTAAGGCTAGAACTTTGGTGAAATGGGCTAAAATCACCAACAATAAAATGTAATTTAAAAAAAAATTGGGAAATTTGGGGTCTGTTAATTGGTACTTTGGGTATCGCTTCCCATTGGCCGGTTATGGGTTAGGACACGTGTCAGCACACCAAACATGCGTCCAGAGCATGAAGGATTTAGTTCGTGGACGACCGACGGTCGGAGGTGTTGAAGACTTGTGAGCCAGGGGTCAAGAGTGAACGGAAGAACTGCCGGACGGGAGATATGAAGAGTGAAGATTATGAACGGAAGAACCGCCGGACGGGACGTACGAAGAGCGAACGGAAGGACTGCCGGACGGGGAGCTATGAAGGGTGAAGATTTTGAACGGAAGGAACACCGGACGGGGAGGTATGAAGGATGTAGATTTGGAACGGAAGGACCACCGGACGGGGAGGTATGAAGGGTGTAGATTTGGAACGGAAGGACCGCTAGACGGGAGGCTCGAAGAGTGAAGATTTGGAACGGAAGGACCGCCGGACGGGAGTGTGTTGAAAGCTGAAAGCTTTGGAACGAGCCTGTCAGCTCCCTTATCTCCATAGCCGTGCTTTTGGCGATGGCGCCGCTGCTGCAATCCACGGAGGGATGGGTGGCGCCTACGAAGCGCAAGAACTCGGGTGGTGGAGGAGTGAATCTCTTGCCTCATTTTTCATTTGCGGTACAGCAGCAGCAGAAATCCTGCGAAATGTGGACGCAAAATTTGATGTCACAAGTGGTGCGGGAGCTGGAAATCTTGCAAGCCAAAGTCGATGACTGGGTGAAGAAGACGGTGGATTCCAATGGTTTCTTGCAAGGGATTTCGCAGAGAGTGGCTTTCGTCCACGCGAAGCGTAGAATGGCGACGACGTCTGCTGAGAGGTTTCCGTTGAGAAGACACAATTTTGCAGCGATAATACCCGGGGATTCTGTGGCAGAGACTGTGGTGGCCAGTTCAATCTTCAACTTCCTCAACATCTACAATACGCTGCTCATCACTCGTCTCATTCTCACGTGGTTTCCCAGCGCGCCGGAAGTCATTGCCAATCCCCTTAGCACAATCTGTGATCCCTACTTGAACGTGTTCAGAGGTATTATCCCACCGCTAGGTTCTCTGGACTTGTCGCCTATTCTTGCTTTCTTAGTCTTGAATGTGTTCACCAACACTGCCTCTGCTCTCCCGGCAGAGCTCAATGCCGGGCCATCTAGGAAACTGACCTGGAGACAACAAGTGCAGAAGAGGAAATGTCAGACACCTGTGAAGAAAGTCGAACCCTAAGTTCGTTGTAGTAGCAAAGTTTTGCTCTTTAAAAGACAATGACTCCCGAAGAGTTCGCTTGCTTGCTTCCTTCCATTCTGTACTCTTGAGTTGGACTTCTCCTCATTTTATTATTCAGTTTTGTGATTTGTTTTGGTTGCAAAAGGAGCTCAAGTTTGGCATTATTCAAGAGTCTTTTATGGGGCCATGCTCATCTCTTTGGACCTCACATCTCACTGTTGCAAAATCGGGAGTATCATGTACCATTGCACTACAAAGATTTCTTTGTGCATCTGTTAATGGTGGTACACCACCCTTGTACATGCCAGCTTGCAGCCACTTGGAGTATCTTCAAGCAATTAGTTTGTAATAGTTCTGCCATTCATAATCTTCTAGATTTTTGTTCTTGTGTAGTTGCCTAACAACAGCGGTTGCTGAATTTGATAGAGTGCTGCAGGGTTGAGCAGTTGGAAAGTTCACTAAGACAGAATATGCCACCTTGTATTGTAATGATTGTAAATCCTTAGCAGCATTTCTAAGGATGCAAACTCTGTCCAGTTACTCTTACATGCTTGTTAACTGGTACAAAGTGATGAGCGCAATGGTATCTTTGATTTGGTGATACTGGAACAATACCAAGTGCAAGGATGATTGGTTGTGGAGCCTGTTTAACTCTGGGATTTTCAGATCATATCAGAATTGTGTCGGTGGTAGTTTCACAGATTGCTGCTGCAATTGGGAAGTACCCTATTTAGCCCTCTCAAATCCAGTCCCAGTGTGTTTGAATTCCAGGGTGATGATAGGGCTTTCAAGTTTTGATGGAATTCTCCAATCCAGCAGTGGTGCAAATGACAAATTTTCCAAGTCAGATTGTATTTCTGAAATGTTTGAGGAAGGTGCTGTTGTTGGGTTAGATTGTTTGACACCAGAGTGACAGGAAAATTGCAACTCTGCTGAAGTCTACCTGCCAGAATTGCACTGATCATGCTTATATGGTGAGAAAGTTTCCTAGCAAGATGATATGACAGGACTTTGGACTCTGATGAGTAGTCATTCAGATGCCGACTGGTGCTGCATAATTCAACATCTGAGCAGAAATCTAAGAAGTGAGTTGTCTCACTGTGCTTGGAAGACTTGTTGCAAGGTCCTTTGAATATGAAGGAGATTTTATGTACTAGGGAGAACTGTGAACTCTGGAAGTCACCCCAACATATTTTCTGTATGCTGCAGGAATTAGTGACCAATCAGTTGATGCTGAAATTTGCTCTCAATTTCCAGGGATGAGATTACAAGGCTCCAGCATCCATGTGATTAAGTTGAATTATTTCTGTGTCCACATTCATATGACTGTCTGCTAAGAGATGCTATTTGAGATTTGTGTGCATGGAGAATCAATTGCACATCAGGCCAAGTCCAGACAGCAAATAAGTCTCAAAAATTTGGCATCATTGTTGCAGAGCGAATTATTTGAGGATTAATGACAAGATCATGTGACTTCCAGCTGCACAGAGTCCTAGGTAGAAACTCTATTGCTTACACTTGGCCTGGAAAACATTCATGTATCTGTATGTGCTTGTTGCTCAGTGATCTTACAAAATTACATGTGAAATTGAAACTACTCTCAACTTAAAATATCCATATTAAGGGAAGGAGAGCACCATATTGAAAAGAGCAGACTTTAAGTATATATTTCAGTCACAATTTTCAAAGAAGTTTCACATGATGGGTTAGTAGTTGTGTTCTGAAAGGTTACAACATTCTCTGTTCACCATCTATTCCTACAGAAGGAGTGGCCAGTACCTGCTTTGTTAAAACATGAAGACAACCAAGGCTACAGAGACATTTGACCAAATTGGGAAAGGGTAACAACTTGGTGTGCATTTTAGCAATCAAGATGTTTTCATGAATGAAATGCTAAATGTCCAATCCACTAGATACATGGTATGTCTCTGCAACATGTACTAGACAACTTGATGCACTGGTTTTATCGAAACAGGTTGCATTTAGTGCACCTGCCAAGGTTGAGATGAGCACCACTACCTTCAAGTCTGATCCTGCCCTCATCCTTTTCTCTTAACTGTGTACACTCCAACAAACTGCAAAGGAAATTGGTCACAATTAAAGACAGCTCTCTGAACAATTCCTTCAATATTGGCAGACATGGTCTCACTGATCATCAGAGACAAGGACGTGCTTTCTGCAATCTAAAATTCCCCATTGCCTTGAAACAACAAAAAGTGGGTGATTTTGTCTATATTGTTGGACTTGGAAGTCACATTTGTACACAAGAATCTTAATTGTTTGCTGTACAAAATTATTGAGTTCTAGTTGATGAACTGGCAGTGCAATGTGTTCAAATTTCTTTGAAGGAGAAGAAGAGGAGACAACTACTGAAGTTGCTGATGGATGGAAACTCTGTTGCTCTGTAGTTAGTTCAATCAGATCACAAGTACTGACGTTGCTGTTGGATGCAAACTCTGTTGCAATGGAGTGCAAGTGCATGTACATGAGTACAAGCAAATAAATTTTGAACAATTTCAAAAAAAACTTGTCAGACCACAAGCAACTGGAATCACACTGTGAAAGGCAATGTTTTGCATTGTCAATTGAATGTCTGATAATGTGCAAGAAGAGTAGGGAGATGCTACTTTCTGTTGCAATGCAGGGAAAGCTTGACATTATTTGCAAAAAGCTTATCTGCATCATGACCCGAAGCAGCTTTCGCTTGCACTAGAACAATCCAAAATGCAATTCTGTACAATGCGTGGAACAGCGTGAACTACACCACCAAAAAGATGAACTAGGGGACTGTACTCTTAAATGATATGTTAACGTGAGAAAATTGGCGTACCAGCTTAGCAAAGGGAGTCATGAAATCGAGTGCGAATTGAGAACCATTGTGGCATGCCACCACTAGCTGTATCAAATTAGGGCATTTTTTTAGGGCCCCATCAATCACCAGAAGAATTGCTTCGTGAGATCGGAGACAGTGAAGCTCCAAGAATCGAAGTTTCTCGAAAATAGTAGGGCCCTGCAACTGATTCCCAGCCGTCGTCGTCGAGATATCCAGCACTTCGTCGCTCAGATGCAACCGGTCCAAGCGCGGAAACAAACGGGCGATTGTTTCCACGTTCAGAGGTAACACAGGATAACAAACGGTCGTTGCTCGGCGTATCAACTCCAACTTCCTCAATTTCGAGGATGGGTTTGAAAAGACATGGTCGATTACGTCCCAAACATTAACGCATGATCTCCTCACTTCCATTTCTTCTAAATCCAGAAAATAATTTGTGCTGTTTCCAAGGTCCAAATCATCAACGATCATGATATTGTCAATTCTCAGACTACTCAATCTGGCGCCCTTCTGAAGTTTAAAATTTGTGAACATGGAGTCACGCAGACGAAGGGCCTTTAGAAGGTTAGCCTCCAACTTCACGCTGTCAAAGTACATTCCGTCCAGGAAGAACGATTTCAAACTTGAGCTTGTGAGATTTAATGTCCACTGCGGATCCGTTGAGGTAACGATCGAGGTGGCGAGGGAGAATGATTCGAGCTTTCGACAGGTGGACACAAGCGATTGAAGTTGTAACGTTGTCACATCTATCATATTAGACAGAGTAAGAGACAACAGACACAGGAACCGTTGAGTAGTGGGATCTGCTGTAAATCTTATAGTTGCGTATCGCAAATGCAAGCTTTCGAGACATCTCATTCTCCCACATCTCTCCAGCATGTCAACATACAATGTGGACATTGGCACCTCATAGGTCAGATGACGAAGAGAGTCGCCAGTATGCAAGAGCCAAGCAATCACCGCTGTAGCTGAAAATTTGGTCATATGAAGAATGTGAAGACTTTGGAGACGCATTGTCTGCAAGAGTGTGTCCGTTAGCAGAAACTCGAGCTGTTCTGTTCTGGATCTCTGAAAAGCAGGCAGAAACTTGGACTCGTGGTGCTGCAGAGTGTGAAGAGTGTGCAGATAGTGGCGTAATGCCACTCTCCACTTTCGGCACGTCCACGAAGCCCTCACCACATCCTTCACGTTGGCAACATGTGATAGGATGTTGCCTATCACTTCTACTGGAAATCCTTCAATCCCGCTCTCCTGATCTCCAACCTCTTCTGCTCCTCCTGATTCGTTTGCCGTTTGACTGCAGCTGTTCGTTATTTTCTGTCTCTTCTGCTGCTGATGGTCTGTCATGATGAATCAATCGCTTCCAATACCCACAATAGAGTTATCTACGGGAGACACTACAATAACCTACAAGGAAAGAATCCAAAAGTTAGTGTGGGCGGCGAGAATTTCAACAATGATTTCTTGTACGTAAGACAACAAAAACCCAAGCAATTGTTGGAAAGATTATACTAGTCGTTCCTCATCAAGGCAGCAACAAGCGCGACAGTTGCCAGTTTTGGGTCCTAAGTAGTAATCCACTGTTGTACTGCCGGCGTGACATAACAGGCGGTGTGGAGTTAGAGTGGCTGTTAGGGTTTTCGTTCTTGGTTGTCCTCTCTCTTCATTTCCAGAATGAAGCAATTAAACATTTGTAGCTATTTGATTCTGGAATCTGGCTTAGTTTTGACCAAATGGCATTTATGTGCTCATACGAAAATTGACAGTAAGTCATCACACTTCTGACATGGAGATTGTTCTATAAACCCTACCAATTCCAACCTGTTGAGACTTGCTTGTAGCTTAAAATAAAAGCTGGTTTTTGTTATTGTTTGGAAAGTAAGCCACCACGTTTTGGCTGCACATTTTCAAACTCTGAAAATACACGGTTAGGGCAAAAAAATACTGCAAAAGATTAGCCTGACCACATCATAACCCTAGCATGATGAAGTTTAGCCTAAATAACCCTAAACCGCATTAATCAGTTAAGATTCAACTAAAAAATGATTAATCATTATCTACAGAATCACTTAAGATTAGCCTAAATAATGATGAAGATTAGCCTAACCACATCTTAACCCTAGTATGATGAAGGCCAACTAGCGTTGGCAATAGACAAAACTATAACATAACATTATTTTGTATCATTTTCATGTCAATTCCTTGTGTTGTTGCAATTTGAAGCAATGGGATTAACAATTGTATATTTTGAAAAAGGTTTGCTTGATGTGTCATGATTTTCGTAAGTGGATGTAATATGGAAGACAAACATTGTTGTGTTTGGTGTTCCTTCATCCAAAATGCAAATTGCACAATTGGTGTTCACTTGACCAGCATTAATGTGAGCTCGACTTGTAAAAATGCATCAATTTTATGTAAGAGTTACAATATAAAACACTAATGGGTTTCACTGAAAAATATGTACAGGATCTTTTTGGTATAAAGGTCGTTGTAGGAAATCTAATCATTTTAGTCAAGAAATAAGAGCAAAGTGTTAGAAAGAACTGAATTAACTAGTCAAAAAACTGTAAATAAAGTTATCAATTAGTGTTAAAGCTTTGTGGTATTTTTTCTAATGGAAATATGTGGCAAGATAAGGTCACCATTAAAGTACTTCATATTGAATGAATAATACATGGTCTCCTTACAATTGTCTATATCACAACACATTACTGTGTTGTCTTCACGCAACACAGTAATGCCACTCAATTATATAGTGGCCTTTTTCTGTGTAAAAGAATGAAAGTATTTGAATGGCAAAAAAATAATTCAATATGATTGTGTATTGGCTTTCCTTTTATCCTTGAAAAAGCATCACACATCAGACTATTGAAAAGAAAAGATTCCAGACAATCTTGAACCTGGATGCACCTCAGATGCTGCTGTGGGTAAAACTGGTGGAGAAATCTCCAAATCTCCAAATCTCCCAATCTTCACATTTTATGATCATGACATGATTTGAAGTTATCAGAGAAAGAGAGGGAAAGAAAGGTGTAGAACCCACAGATGAAATTGACACAAGCAACAGAACACAGATGAATTGATAACATTCTGCATTCTTTCACATAACAGCAGAAACTTCAGCAATTTATCAATGTCATTTGGGTAAGGTAAAATACAAAGTTTGAAGAGACTTAAGAGCTGGAAGTAGACACACAATCTTTGTGAAATATAAGAAGCAACAATGTGCACAATGGTGTGAGGGAGCTAGATCGTAAAAGATGGGGTGTTGAATGACATACAGTTCCATCTTCAATGATTGCCCCAACAAGTGCAGAAATTAGAAGGCTCAAATCTAGGGCCACCAGGCAAGACAGATTGAAGTAACTTTCTGGCTTCATTGCATGACATTGAAGATAGATGATTTGATAAACTCCCCTATTGTCCATGAATAATAAAAAATTGGCTCAATTCTGTTTCTGAATTGGTACAAGAGTGAGCAATGACACAAAGAAATGGTAGTCTGAGCATTTTCCAGAGAATCAGAAAACTTGGAAGACAAGACGTTCCAAGATCTACAAGAGATGATGAAGACAAAAACAATTACCAAAAAGGGCATGATAGTGTAAAGAGATTGTGTTTACTCCACCACATCCCATTCAATACCAAACTCAGAAAGGTAAAGACGATTTTTCAGTCCTATGCTCATGTAGGAGCCAGTTATCCATTGCATTGGACTTGTTTTGTGTTTTCAGGGGTTGATATCATAATATGTAAATATTGCAAAGCGTTTCCGACATTTTAATAGAATTAGCACATGGACAGAGGTTGCAGCATCTTGACAAGAAGCACAAAGTGCCTTTTTCTTCAAAGAAGAGTTTTGAGGTATATGGGTCACTCTCTAACCACCTCCTCATGGATGATGCCTCATGCTAAATCCCCTATAAACTCTTGTAAGTTCTGCATCATGCTTGTCATAATTTGTAAGCCCAAAACAATCATCAAGTTCCACTTCATAAATGTTGGCTGTGCAAAATTGAGATCCAGTTTGATTAACTAGCAATGGAGTGGTGCATTTGAAATATCTTCACTGATTGCTGAGGAGGAAATCACAAAGTACTGAATTTGCTTTCCGGATGCAAGCTTTTTTTTTTTTGCAATGTAGTGAAAGCATTGCATGGATAAGAAGTGTGACATCATGAGAGTTACAAACAATCTATAATTTTGTTGCACTTAAAGCAATCCGGCTACCAATTCTGAGACTGCGAGCTAACTGGAATCTTACTGTACTGAAAAACAACATTCTGCGTTGTCAAATTCCAATGTCGATTGTGTGTAAGAAAAGTTGGGTGATGCTCTAATCTCTGTTGCAATGTAGTGATCAAAGCTTTGCATTGTTGGCAAGACCTTATCTGCATCATGGCCCGCCCAAGCAGCTTTCACTTGTACTCGAGCGAGCCAGATGCAATTCCCAAAGATGCAAGGAACGACGTGAACCACACCACCGCAAGGATGAACTAGTAGAATGCTCTCGTAAACTTAATATCAACGTGCGAAAACAGGTTTACCACCTTCACAAAGGAAGTCAAGAAGCCGCAGACGACTTCAGAATCTTCTTGGCTTGTCACCAGCAGCTCTATCAAATTCGGGCATTTTTTGACCACCCCGTCGATCAAGAGAAGAAATTTGTCGTCGATTTCATGAAACCCGAGCTCCAAGAATCGAAGTTTCTCGAGAGCAGTAGAGCCGCCCTGCAATTGATTCTCGACCGTCATCCGCGGGTGACTCGGATCCTGCACCTCTTCCTTCATCATTTTATAGGAAAGAGCCAAGTGGCTCAAACGCGGGAACAAGAAGGCGATTGTCTCTAGGTTCAGATTCACGAGATCATCATCGAGCGGGATGCTCCTCAACTGTAATTTCCTCAATTTCGAGGATGGTTTTGAAAGAACGCATTTGATTGTAGCCCAAACAGTATAGCATGAAGACTGCACTTCAACCTCTTGTAAGTCCAGACAATCTGTGTTGTTTCCAATGTCGAAATGACCGAGGAACCTCACAGAGGCAATTTTCAGACTGCTCAATCTGGCGCCTTTCTTCACAAGTTTAAAACTTAGTAAGTTAGACGCCGACAGACTAAGTTTCTCTAGAAGGGTAGCCTCCAAGATCACGCTGTTAAGGCTCAAATCATCCAAGAGGAACGATTTCAAACTGGAGCTTCTGAGGTTTAGAATGCAATGCAGATCCGTTGGGATAACATTCGAGTTGACGAGGGAGAACGATTCAAGCTTTCGGCAGGCCGACACAAGCGATTGGAGCTGGAATGTTGTCACATCTACCAGATTATACAGAGTAAGAGACAGCAGACACATGAACCGTTGAGCAGTGGGATCTGTCGTAAGTCTAATGTCTGTGTGTCGCAAACGCAAGCTTTCGAGATACCTCATCTTCCCACATCTCTCTAGCATGTTAACATTGAGTGTGGACATTGGCACCTCGTAGGTCAGATGACGAAGAGATCCACCAGTATGCGAGAGCCAAGCAATCACCGCTGTCCCTGAAAATTTGGTCCCATGAAGAATGCGCAAAGTTTGCAGACCCATGGTTTGTAGCACTATGTCAGTCAGCAGAAATTCGAGCTTTAGTGTTTTGGATTTTCGGTTATAAAAGGAACGATCCGAGTATTGGTCCTGTTGCAAAGTGTGGATATGGCGTAATGCCTCTCTCCACTTTCGGCACGTCATTGAAGCCCTTACCACATCCTTCACGTTGGCGACGTGTGATAGTATGTTGCCTATCACTTCCACTGGAAATCCCTCCATCCCTCTCTTCTGATCTCCAACTTCTTCTGCTCCTCTTGACTCATTTGCCGTTTGGCTGCCGATCTTGGTTCCTTTCTGTCTCTTCCACCGCTGGTCGGTCATGATGAATCAATCGCTTACAATATCCACAACAGATTGTAGACAAGAAAGAATCAAAATGCTGGTGGTGGCGACGAGGATTTGAACAAAGATTTCTTAGGTTTAGGGTTGTTTTTCTTTTCTGCAAATAGACGGAAGGCGAAGGTGCAGAGACGGAAGACGAAACGTAGTCGACTTCACTGTACCGGCTGTCTTTCTGCTAAGTCTCGATGGAGGTTTGTTGGTTGTCATCGAATAATGTGTGCGGCAGCCGGCTGGCTGCAAAAGGTGCTTCGGAATTGAGATGTGAACAGAGCCATGATCGCTTTGGGGGGCTGTGTTGATGATGTCTCGGAGTGGGAAGTAGCATGTGACCAATGGAGCTGCTCGCTGTTGCGATGGGCAATCATTGTGTGCAAGGTGAAAGTAGGCAACGATTTGCAGGAGAAGGCAGTTCTGGTGTGGGATTGAAGCTGATTGCAAGAAAAGGAGGAAACCAAAAGAAAAGGGGCTGAAGGTGAGGAGTTCTTGTTTCTCAGGTTGTGTTCTGAATTCTGCTAGTTTTGCTTCAGCTTGCTAAACGGAACTGTGTGGAGTTGATTTGGTATGAAATGTGCCAAAGCATTGTGCACATTGTCTCTGTCTCATGAGTTCCTCACACATCGTCTGATCTCGCCAGTGCATTCAGTATTTGTGTATGATACCAACTGTCAGATTATTATATTATTATTATTTGTTGGGCCAGTTGACAAAGTATACAATGGTTTCTGTGTGGATCTCCAGGTCACAAGTTATGTTTCGAACTTGCAACAAACATGTATCTGCCTTTGCTCATGTTTGACAAACATTTGCACAAGTCAAACAAGAAATTTCTAAGCATCTTTTTGCCTCTTTAGTAGGGTTGATGGTTGATTTGTCAGCTGTCTTATATGATGGGTTCTACTAACATGGTCTTTATTTTTGTTTCAATTATTCCAACATGTTGGAGATGTATGTGCAGCAGCCAAAGTTGTAGTATTATTCTTATTCAAAGAAGCCCAATTCGTAGTTGAAGTAGGAGCCAAAGCCACAGTCAAAGTCCAAGACTAAGCCCCAGAATTAGTCCAGTGGTGAAAGTAAAAAACAGATAGCAAGCAAAAACCCAACAATTACACGTCGAAAGAGCCAAGCATCAGGTACTACAGCTAAGTTCCTATGGGGTTACACTATGGTCAGGGCAATGGAAATATTAGCTTTGTTTGTTAGGACTCCTGCTTAGGGGTACACACTACATTGTCTTTATGTCATGATTGGGTCTCAAATGTATATTGAAGACATTTGCCATCAGGTCTTAGGATTTCATTTACCTTCAATGCCACAGAAGTGAACGTGATTAGTGCTAATAAATGAGTGAGACGTGGAAATGAGACATGTGTAAAGGGACATTTCCAACAATGCAAAGTAGGCTTCATGTACTGCCATGTGCTTGAAAGGCAATTGAAATCGAAAGCTTTGGGGAAATATCTAAAGTGACAAAGGTGAAAACTTTTAAACCATCCTTCACAATATTATGGCTGGATATAGGATATAACATATAGCCTCCAGAAACTGAACTTTCTTTGATGTATATCAACTTCCCTTCTAAAGGTAGGGGAGATGTATGGATTGTGGGGGTAAAATGTGCCTTTTGTGCACAAAGATAGAGGGGTGCAGCAGTCAGTTGTGTACTTCATTTCAAGTCTTCTTCCATTTGGTTTGTTTATAGTTGTTGCAAATTTCTCTTAGAGGGATGTTGGTTCCAACAGTTAGTCAATGTGGTATATTTTGCGAAAGGTAAATAGATTTAAATTACAACTGTGGGAAGGACATAGGAAGATAATCCTGATAATGTTCGGATTCTTCAAAATGTAGTTGCAGAATCTACATCTGGTTTTAGTCTTATGGTCCATGACAATTATGAGTTATGAAACACCTTGACAGACTACTAGACAAGAGTGAGATGAACGTTACTATGGAAGACACATGTTCCAAGATTTGCCTTTTATGTTGGACCATCTAGGGGAACTCTCAAATCCTGATGTGAAGAAACAGTGATGGTAATGAAGTTTCATTGTACTTAAATTCAAGAATGTTCATAGTTCATACCAAAGTTGGAGTGGATATAATTTGATCTGTGATGGTGTATATATCACATATATATACATATTCAATCAAGGTAAGGATGCCCAAGACCCACCCTGTTACCTTTATACCAGTGTTGGGGGGGGGGTAAGTGTAAATTATTTACACTTACACAGTCTCATGTAAATGTTTTTGGCAAGGTAAGTGTATATACCATATACCCTTACTGACTATACCTACCTACAATTCATATTAATTAGTTGTGGATGCATACCAATGTGGATGCATCTCAAATTCAATGTTCTTTTTTTATTTTATTTTATTTTTTGGGTTGTAATGGGCCACTTTGGTTAGCCCTTCACAAAACAATTCAAACATTTCCAATGCTTTCCAAATAGAAGGTTTGACTTCCAATAAAGTAGGGCACATGTACTTCCCTTTGGCCCACAAATATACAACGCAAGCCCACACCTTTGGTCAAAGGATACCAGACAAACTATCATGCAATTGGGGGAATATCTTGGGTGCATATTCATGCATGCATGTTGACCCATCTTATTGCTTGAGTTGAATTTTTATTTTTATTTTTGTTTATCCACATTTTTGGCCTAGACCTTTTCAAGAGCTCAGGTACCTATTGTGATTCATCTTAGTTAATTGTGGTGCATCCCAAAGATTTAATATATACATATAATTATTGACAAAAGGTCACTTTGATTGGCCCATCAGTAAAAAAAAATCTTTTGGAATGCTTTGTTCATTAGCACTCATGTTGACATTTTTTGCACAATTGTTTTTTTAGAAATAGTGCCCACCTCATATTGGGCACCTAAATTATTAAAGGTGCCAGCCACTGACTCACACCAGGGATTTAAAGGTATAATCCAGGGGGTCTACCGACTGTTCAAGGTTCAAAACTTATGACATGTTACTTAAGTGGCTTTTAAGCTAACAAACACTTGTGTGGCCTATTAATAAAATTGGGTTTTTTGGTTTTAAGACTGAGAATTTGCACATGTTTTCAAAAGTTGACAAACCTCCTTGTCCTTTCCCCTTACATTTCAAAATCTCAAACACCTGAGATTTGATGTTCTTCAAAGGTCACACAAAAAGAGCAAAACCAATTAACTGAGACCCCAGGGTGGTCTTTTATACTAACTAATAATGTACTAGTCTCCTAACGAAACTGGCTGCTATTTGTATAATCATAAAGCAGTTGGAGAAATTTTCAAATGTATTTGAAGGGCAACTTATATGGGTGAATAAGTACCCCATTTAGAATTGGATTATTACATAGTACAATTTGAAAATGACGACAAACCGTTTTGGA
>Ga0116231_10007756_pt1 | contig 19356 bp, 7 predicted proteins | sample S1TSphgellanicum_2_FD_89695 | JGI IMG/M metagenome (GOLD analysis project Ga0116231, IMG submission 89695) | Host-associated microbial communities from peat moss isolated from Minnesota, USA - S1T2_Fd - Sphagnum magellanicum MG | ecosystem: Host-associated > Plants > Peat moss > Unclassified...
AAAAGAAAAAAAGAAAAAAAAAAAAAAAAAAAAAAAAAAAAAAAAAAAAAAAAAAAAAAAAAAAAAAAAAAAAAAAAAAAAAAAAAAAGAAAGAAGAAAAAGAGGAGGGGAGGGGGGGGGGGGGGGGGGGGGGGGGGGGGGGGGGGGGGCGGAGGAAAGAGTTACCAATATAAGATGATGGCTTTGCCGATAAAATCAACAATCACTTAAGCCAAAACAACGGTTGTACCAAATTAGCCGTCACTTGTAGTATACTAATATCCTGCTCCACGATCCTCCAAGGCGTCCTCATGGTTACGAAGCAGCTTTTCAGATTCACGTGAACCTCCCGAAAGCTTCCGAGATCGCCATGCTTGCAAGGTTCCTGAGATCTCTCGATAAAAAAATTCAAAAATCTCCTCAGAACAAAGTTGCTCCCTGGTCTTGATTTATTTTTTATTTTCAAAATAGGCAAGATCCAGGCCAACAAATCCGATTTGCTTGGAGAGAGAAAAAGCAAGCAAGCAAGCAGGCATGCAGGCAGGCAAATTGTTGGGATGAGAGTGCGTGCAACAACAACAATAGAACAGTGCGAAAGCAAGGAAGCAAAGCGACAGAGAAGAGAGAGAGAGAGAGAGAGAAACCAAATTGGTATGGGGTCTTTTCGCGCTTCGCCAAACCCTAATTTCGTGGCTTGTGGTTGGCTCCCTAAGAGAACGCATTCGGAACGTGTGTGTTCACTGTGTGTGATCAGATCACATTTTTATTTCTAAAATTTACTTAATCATTATTTTAATTCATTTATTTTTTCTTCTATTTTTCAAAAAAAAATCATATATCTATTTTTTCTATTTTTTCCAAACAATATCCATATAGCCTACTTATTCTTCTATATTTCAAAAATAAATAATTTATTTATTTATCCTCTTTTTTTTCCAAATAAAATTCATCGAAAGAGGGGGGAGGGGGAGTTCTCAATAGATTGCAATTAAAATCAACTTAAGGACCATTCATTAAGGAACTCATCAAAGATTCATCATTGAAAAAACATTGATGGAAATATTAAATGAAAATAGGTCAGGTCCATTTTCTAATGTATTATGACAAAAATGTACGTTTTTGCACAATTTTTTTGTGGCACCCGTTTTTAGGAAACAAAACAAATTTATTTGTATGTATGTATGTATGTATGTATGTATGTATTTTGTATGTATTAGACTCTAGTTGGGAAATTAGTTGGGAAATTGTTGGTGAAAGAAAGGCAATGGAAGGTCTTAAGGTTGCCTCCCCCCAATCAACTTAAGTTCTTATTGGAGATGAAAAAAAAATTTTAAAAATACAAAATCCCAAATCATTTTTGTATTTACTTACATGGAAGTTGTTGCACAAATAAATAATAATCAATTTGTTTCTTTGAACCATACCTAGTAGCAAATAAAACACATTTTATGACAAAATGTGTGTGCATATTTTCAAAAAGGGAACATTTGCAAATGTGTGTCTTTTAGAACTTTACATTCTAAACCCTAAACCCTACATTCCCATTTTGTTGCATTTGGAGCTCTAAACCTTTAAACCTTACAGGCCTTGTTTTGTTGCATTTGGAGCTCTAAACCCTAAAACCCAACATGCCCATTTTGTCTCATTTGGAGCTCTAAACCCTAAAACCTGACATGCCCATTTTCTTGCATTTGGAGCTCTAAACCCTAAAACCCTACATGCCCATTTTCTTGCAACCCTAAACCTGATCCCAAATTTTTTAACTTTTTTTCCCATGATATTCAATAAGTCTCGCAGGAAAGAATTGAAAAACTTAAGTTGTAAGCCAATCACTACTACTAAAATTGATTTGCATTGTCATCCAACCTTTCCATGCACAAGAAACAATTCTTGTTCATTCCATTACATGATGATATATTCACAACAATGTGTATACATGGAAGTTGTGAAGAGGATGTAATCTTCTTGTCCACAAAAAACATCTTTTCTCCCAAAACCAACATAAGTGTGTTCCCAAAAGTATAGGGGACAGGTGGATATATTGTTCAACAAATGTTAAATATTTCCTAATAAAACAAAAGTCAACACTAATTCAATCCACAAAGGTCTAAATAAAGATGTGGAGGCATTTTGAAAATAATGACTAAAACAACAAATTAAACCTTGAGCATGCTTTATGTACACAAGTAAGTGTGTGTATGTATATATATATATATATATATATATATAATATTCTCAACAATTTTGATCAAAATTTCCCAATTTAATAAATATCGACAATTTATTTACAAAGAACATACAAAACAACATCATTGTAATGACCTTTCTTCACAATTGGCTTTTAAAAAATTATGTATAGATGTCTTCTAATATAATAATTTTCATGTAAACTTGAAAACGCACATGTTAAAAAATAACCTATTATTATTATTATTGTGCAAAACATGGATGAAACACATATGGGAAAAATTGTAGTTCACCTATTCTTCCAACCAACTTACTATAACATTTGACCCAACACCAATTTTAATATTATTTTTCATATAAATTGAACACAATTTTAAGTTTTTTACATTATGGTGGATTTGGAACATTTTTTATATAAGGATTCAACCACAAATTGCAATGTAAATGAAGAAGTCATTGACATGTACAAACCCTAAACATGGGCAATGAAAACATCAATGAATGTAGTTTGGGCAATCACCTTGGCAATGAATGTTTTTAATGGCATCTACTTCCCTTTCCTCGTCTTGAATTATGCAAGTGCCAACTGAAATTCATTCTACATTGTTCTAGCCTACCTACCTCCCTAATCTACTTACTCCCCTATTTATTTAGGTAGGTAAGTAGGTACCTAATTCAACCTACCTACCTACATGGATAGGTCAAACTAGGTACCAATATCCTTAATTTGACCTACCTATCTAGTTGTACTTATTTAAATGGGTAGATACTTAGCCTAGGTAGCTTAAATAAGTTGGTAAATATTTAGTATTACTAACTCACCTATTTAAGTACCTACCTCCCTAAATATTAATTTAAATTTATTTGGTGTAAATTTAAATTAATGTGCCACATGTCACAATATAAAACCATTAAAGCATATGAATACAATTGCCTATATTGGGTGTCTTTTATTTCTCAACTATATATATATATATATATATATATATATATAATGCATTTGAATGTCATCATGTGTTAATATTAAGGATCCCAAGTGGCAAAACATCAACTACCACCAAATTAGTTACAAATTAATTACAAATGGTCATACATATGAAATATTTTATATGTTAGATGAAATCATATAAATATTTTCCATGTGCATTTATGGATTGATGACATCACATCATTACTTGCGACTCATTTGCGTTTGTGATTAGTTTTAGGTGAATAAAAAAATCTTAATTGCCTAGTGTCACTTATGACTAAAAAATAATTGCATAACCCAATTGCAATTTAAAGCTTTTCTTCTAATGATCAAACCATGTGCAAATTAATTTGCATAAAAACACATAAAATTTGCAAAATAAAAAACATTGTGTGCCATTAAGATGGTTCTTATAATTTGTGATGTGCGTGTGTAGATAGCAATAGTTGTAAAAATTGATATGGTAGCGCATGACAAAAAACCTACTTATCTCATTGTTATTTTTTTAAAGTCATCACTCATAGTGCTTCCAATTTTTCTATGGTAGAATTTTCTTTCAATAAAGGGTAAAATTAACTTTTTTCTCCTAGCCCCATTCCATCAAAACCACAAATGTGATATTACTTGTAAATGAGGAAAATTAAAATTTTACAATGATTTTGACTTGTTGGTGACTTGTTTACAATGTCATATGCATCAAGCAAGCAAATACCATCCTATTTTGAGAAGCAACTAGGAAATAATAGTTTGAATTATTATTTTTAGTGTGTGTAGTTTGATTGAAAGAATAAGGACCCTTGGAAAAAATTGTGGTCATATTTGTTATCTTTTCATAAGTTGTCATGGAACCAACAAGACATTAGAATGAATCTTGTACATTCTAACCATATGTTTGTGACTAATGTGTGATTAGTGTCCAAAGCAACTCAATTTGTAACTACACTTGTACCAATTCTATATGGCACTTTAGTTGCAAGTGTTCATAATCACATATACAACTAAACTTTAACAAATCCAAATTTTAGTCATATATGCAATTACAATGTGTGACTACCACAAGTTTAGATGAAAATATTGTTGAAAATGAACAAATGTCATTCATTATGATTGGCATCCATTGATGATTGACAACTAAGTTACTTTTGCAACTATATACATAAATGACTAAATGGCACTTAGTTTTTTGCTATTGTAATTTAAAGTGTATGGATTAATTAATTAATTGGCTAATAGGTTGTTAAAAAAGGCAATTATGACCTAGTTAGTAAACTAAGCTAAATAAGCTTAATAGGTTAAGTTAAATTCGGTAGGCTTATGTACATTGGTAGCCTAACTTAGCTTACATACTTAGTTAATTGGCTTAAAATATCTATAGGTAGTAGTATATAGGGTAATTTACTAGACATAGTTAGTAGGTTAGGCTATGAGGGTTGGACCTAGTTAGGCTAGGTAAGCTAAGTAGATAGTTGGTAGTCTAGGTTATCAATTAACTAATAGATTAAGTAATAGGTAGTAAGTATGTTAATTAGTTTATTGTACATGTGTGGATATGTGATCATGTTTTTATATTAATTTAATTAATTAGATATGTTAGGTAATAGGTAATAAATAGGATAGGTAACTAGGTCAACTAAATAAAAGGTATTTAATTTTGTGGATATGTCATAGTGTTTTTGAATTAATTGATTAATTAATTAGCTAAGTTTTTTAAATAATTTATTAAATGTATGCTAAATAATTAATTTATTAAGTAGGTTAGGTAGTAGATAGTAAGTATGTAGCTTAAGTAGTATGTAATAAGTAGGATAAAACCTAGTAGGTAATAGGTAGGTTAAATTGTAAATATTTTATTGTGTGGATATATGATAAATTTTTATAGTAATAATAATTAATTAATTAGATAGGTTAGGTAATTATTTTATTAAATGTAGGTTAAGTAGTAGATAATAGGTATGTAACCTAGGTAATATGTATTAAATAGGATAAATGGTAGGTAGTAAGTAATTAGGTTAAATAATAGGTATTTTATTATGTGGATATGTCATAGTGTTTTAATATTAATTGATTAATTAATATGGTAGGTTAGTTTGTAGGATTTAGGTAATAAGTAGGATATATAGTAAATAATTAATAAAAATTATTTTTTTTAATAGTGTGGAGATATGATAATGTTTTTGTATGGGACAAGGATGTGATAGTGTTGTAATGTTGTAATGTTTTCTTTTCATTACAATTTATTCCCTATCCTTTGTCTACAACTTCAAACTTGTAAAGTATATAAATAAATAAAAGTGTGAACAAGATTCATGGTATGCACTATCAACATATTGCATGTACCTTTTAGGATGAGTTAATAAAAAAAGCTTGTGCCCAACAAAATAAATAGGATCCTACCTACCTACCTAGCCTATTTTAGGTAACCTATTATAACCTTGCCTAACCTACAATAAATTATAATTAGTTAGTTATAAAATTTTAATGCTATAATTATAATATTCAATTATTATAATTATAATATTTTTTCTTGAAAAAATGAAAAATTGCCACATGTTTTATGGCCATTGGTTATTTAAACTACCGCATGGTTAAATTCAAACCACCCATCAATGAGACATTTGGTAACATGTGATTATCCCAAATGTAATTGCAAATATAGTTGCAAATTAGGGTTCCAAATAATACTAAAAATAATCCATGGATGAGAAACTATGGCCTAATCATAAGGTTTGTAACTACACTTTCAACTTCATGGCAATGTCATGTCTTTTGTGACTAATTGTTTTATGGCACTTGTCCAAAGGACTAGGTTATTTCTAATCGTGTATGTCCATTACAATTACAAATCAATCACAAATTCAATTGTTGATTCTAATGAAAGGATGAGCAATTGAATTTTGCATTCATGGGTAGGAAATGAAGATTTTAACAATAGGAGCCTTTAGCCAGTTTGTCAAGCAAAACAAACATAATAAAATTTTCACAATATCAAATTAAGTCAATCTTTTTCACAAGAATTATTTATTAATTAACAAATATATTCCAAAGCTGAATTAAGTATAACCCAATTATGTAGATGGAAGAACCAATTGAAAAACCATCAAACAATGGTAAAAATTACCATAAAAGTTAATAATTGGGCTTGGGTGCTAGTTTGAATGCCAGTTCAATCCATAATTTTTTAAATTATAATTATAAATTCAAGTGCAATAAATTTCAATGAATCAATTGTAACTTATAAATGCAACACCAACATTTTTTTGAAATGCATTAATTTTAGTAAATAAGCTACCCACATGTAAATGATTAACTAATTTCATCTCCTTGTTGTTGTGTTCTACCAATGACAATTAACAGTTTTTATTTATTTATTTATTTTATGTTTTCATACAATTTTCAATAATTCATCATTATTTATTTCAATGTCAAATTTAATTTAAATTAATATACATTTCATGGACATGAAAAGACACATATTAATTTGTTTTTTCATATCCATGTTGGTGGAACGGAACAAGATTGAGGTAGTTATGAAATGCATGTAGTTATTAAGAAAGGTGGGAAAGAGTTATTAAGAATGTTAACAAGAAAAGGAAATAGTTATTAAATAAATTTAAAAAGTAGTTAAGCTTGAAAGTGAGGTAGTCAAGCTTTTATTTTTTGTAATAATTGTCTTTTGATAAGTTGTGTGAAGAAACCAATAATGAATGTATTTTTGAATGACTTTTGCCACTACTTATAAAGTAATGATGCATGGCCTGATATTAGGGCTTGATAGCCGTTGAAAATCATAAGCCATTCCTTTGCAAAAAGAAAATAATCAACATGAAAATTCCACGTTTTATTGAATTTCAAGAAGGAAATATACAAGTTTGGGAATCTCATGAAATAATATGCAAATGAAAATTCATATGGGTTATGTACATCACAAATTTATAGGCTTCATGAGTTTGTTCCAAATCCATGCAAAATTTATTATTTCATAGGTTCATATTGTTTAAACACAAAGGTAATGCATTATTTAAAGATGGAAGTTGTGTGCACAACTTTCGTGTGTAAACAATATGAATATGCATACAACATCCATGTGTAAACAATACAAATAGGCATATGACATTTGTGGTTAAACAATGTGCATGACATCAATGTTTAAAGAATATAAATAAATGAATGACATTCATGTCTATTCCATATGAACCTATGAAAAGTAGATTTTGCATGACTATTATTGTCAAATCATGGCCCATGTAATTTGTGATTAGTGTGGCCTATGATGTTACAAAAATGCAATATAATCCACCTTTCCATATATGTATTGATTAAAAAGAAACACATAGAAAGCTTATAATTACCATTGTCTTTTTTGAACACAACCAACCTTTGAAATTTGTTTCTATTTAATACCACTTTCAAAAGAAGTTTTGTATTAAACTACAAAGGCATCACTTTTAGTGTGGTGATGGTGGTGTAAAGGTATGCACACATACACTAAAAAGGTTAAATCCCTTTCCCTACACACTAGAAACTAACATTTTTTCCATCCATGGAAACCTAAACCTAAAACCCTACAAAAATCTAAAACACTAATTTTAATGATTTTTTAAGGTTTTAAAGCTATAAGTTGTAGATTAGGCCAAAATTTTGATTTGAATCACCTCATTAAGTATACATAAACATGAGTATAAAACTTTGAAACATTAAATATTCAACCTAACTAAAACATTTTGGTATTTCTTAATTATTTGGTTATGCACTTTTAAAAATATGCAAGGATTCATAACTTGGAGGTTATTTGTTGTAATTTCCCTAGGTTTGAACTTTCAAAATGAGAACCTTGTTCATCAATTTTAAATATATATAAAGTAATTAAAATTATTTAAAATTATTATTTAAAAATTTCACCTAACTATTAAATTTTTGGATACTTTTACTTGGCTAAGAAAATTGGATCATTTCTCAATATGTTTAGATTTGTCATTTGAGGTTGTTTATTTCAAATTATTTAAGGTCCACCTTTGAGAATGAAAATGTTCATCATAGATTTTTGAATGTTTGTCTTGAACTTAAAACCTTTGCCTAACTCAAATTTTCAGAGTTTTTAATTTGGTAACAACATTTTTTTGCCCTTTATGCCAAAAAAAAAAACTAAAACTCATACAAAGGAGTTTTTGGGGAAATATTAACCCAAAGTTGCAATATTAAGAATTTTTAAAAAATAAAAATCATTAGATTTAGAGGATTATAACATGTTGTGAGCATGTTGCTAAATGTAGCAAGATTCCATTTGTAGCCAAATTTGGTTAAGTCTTTGTGGATGTTAGCTAGTTCACTTATTTCACAAAATTGAAAAAATAAAACAAAAAGAAATTATTGGTTAGTTTTAAGGTCTTTCTAAAATATGCATGGATTCTTAATTTGAGGTTGTTTATACTAATTTGCCTAGAGGTTTGAACTTTCAAAATGAAAACCTTAAATAACAATTTTTTAAATAGTTGATCTCAACCTTTGAAACTTCATTTGATTAATTTCTGACCTTTTAATTGGCTAAACATTAGGTTTTCTAAAAATGTGCATGGATTTTTAATTTCCATCATTAAAATAAAACTTAGCATTTGTAACCAAATTTTGCAATTAAAAAATGTCATTTGTAACTATGTTTTGGTTGCAAAATTGTTGTTTTTTTCTATTGCATAGGTTTGAAATTTCAAAATCAAAACTTCAATGACCACATTTTTGAAATTTAAACTAAACCTAAATCTTCACCTAACTAAAAGTCTTGATACTTTTTACTTGATTAAGCTTTGAATATTTTTGGAATATGCATCAATTCATGATTTGATGTTGTTTATTCTAATTTATGAAATTATACAAAGTGTGAACTACATTGTATTTATTAAGGTGTAATTTCAATTGACATATGTATACTCCATCTTTTTTTTGTTAAATTTAATCATTTTAAATTTTTTTCAAAATAATTAAAAAAGTGTGTTTTTATCATTTTATAATTGCCAAGGTACTACAATAATTGTTGTAGTATTATCATACAATTTTTTGTCAATCAATTAATTAACTTATGTTTCACATTGCTATGCATTATTAGTGATGATCACCCACATAAAAAGGAAGGCAAGAACAAGATAGACAACAAGATACAAATAAGCCCAAAAGAAAAATAAAATTGAAAATGGAATTTTGTCTATGATGAATTATAAATTTGAAAAGTTCATTTTGACAAATGATATATTCCCAAATATTCCATTAAATTTTTAATTTTCCTTTAGAAAACTTATTTTTGAAATTTTCAATTGTTTTGAAAAGAATATGATTGATGTTGAATTGACATAGCAACTATGGTATTTAATATCATCCAAAGTAATTATTTTGTGTCATATTTGACTACCTCTTATTTACACCTTTACATTTTTATTAGTCACCATGCACATAATTTTGAACCTTGAATCTAACATTAAAACCATATTATGACTTTTTTCCCCATCAAACCCATGAAAAAATGAAATGAAAGAACAAAAACATCCAACATTTGGTGCTTCATGTGGATCGTGAATTTGTTAATTTTGTACATATATATTTTAAAACTAGCCATTTTGTTAAGAACAACAACTTTAGCTAATTTGTTATCAATTTCATGTGTCTTGATAATGACATATTGCAACACGTGTCTAAGAAGCCAATGTTTGCAACTTTGATTTAGGACACATCTAGTCACAATTGATGACAATACTTGTGGCACTTTTTCACAAGTTGCCCAACTTCTTGGAAATGAGACAAAACTTTGAAATGCCATTGTTTGTCGACTATAATAAAATGCAATGGTATTTTGGTAAATCAAACCATCTTACATCACAAACTTGCGCGCTTCGTGTATATGTGATTTTACAACATCTTAACAATGTGTTTAAAATTAAATGTTGATACAATCATTGATACAATGTTGTGATGACATTGTAACACATTGTGTAGATTGATCATTATATTACAATGCCATTAAAACATCATATCAATGATTAATAAACATTTAATCTTGAACACATTGTTAAAATGTTGTAAAATCATATATACACAAAGGGGGTAAGTTTATGATGTAAAACAACAAAATATTATTTGCAAATTTGTAATTAAAAATGAATAACAACATAAATCACAAAGGGGCCATGTGGATAAGGCAAATATGGGGTTGAAAATCAGCATGAACATCCAACCCCAAATCCTTTTGATAACAATTCTTCTCTTGATAATAATTTTTCCTGTTTTAAATAATCAACAAGTTCCCTTCTTTAAGTTTGCTAGAAAATATTGAAATTTTGACATGGTTGGAATTTTGAAAAAGTGAGCCCCAAATGCAAAAAATGATGTTCCCCATCCTTCAAGGAAAGTAGGAAAGGGACTTGCAACTTTAAGTCTTGTCACATTAGCAAACACATTGATTATATTAAAACCAAGGCCCCATAATGAAATGTTTATTTCCACTTGTGATATTGCATGTGGAATAGATGAACCTATTTGACATATAATATCAAACACTTTGTTATTAGTGATAGGAAAAGAGGAAAAATGAAGAAATAAGAAACACAAGATGCAAGACAAAGATTATTAGAAATAAGAAGAAAAAAATGTTCAATAAAAAAACCACCACCTTCATCTAATTCGAACTTTTATGCACTTGTGATGTTGGAGTAAAGGCATAATGGGAATCAATGACTTAGAAATATATTTTTTCAAAATTGCAATCAAAAGCAAATCAAAGGGAAAAAGAATGCAATGATACACTTGTTGGCTACACTCTTGCTTCCTTCATTGCATTCAATCACAAAAGCTAAAAAAGCTCTTAAAATCTTTCCAAAAAATTAACGATTAAAAAAAAATTCACACTTCAATTTGTAGTCTAAGAACCTTAACCATTTGTTGGTGTTTGGGTAAAGACTACTGTTGTGTGTGTAAAGTTGATGTATGTGTCAATTCACCCATAATTTTCACATGACGAATATAAAGATTCATTAGAAATTTCCTCTTGCTTTCTTTTCCTTCTTGCTAGATGAAAAACTCAAGGGATAGTGGGTTGCAACTTGTTATGAACCTTTAGTTTCCTATAATTTTAATCATCAACAACAACTGAACATATTTATTTAGTTGAACAAAAAGCTCGAGGGTGTGTTCACAATAAAATGACCAACACCCGCCCACTTGGTTACTTAAAAATGATTGTTTAATTTGAAATATTCTTAAAATATTCTCCAAAAATCTTTTAAAAACAAAAAAAATCTTTTATAAAAAATTAATACTATTATTTTAAGGTTTACATTCAAACTTTGCCCTAATTATGTCTTTTAAAAATATTTTCAAGGCCATTCACATGTGCTTTTTGTAGTAAAATTAGTGGTTACGAGTGTTCTAAAAGTGTTTTTGGGTGTTTTTCATTTATTAGATTAATTTTAAATTTATTCACATGTTCCCATGGTATAATTTGAATGTTATTATATAGATTAATTCAAAAATTTCAACAAAAATTTAAATTGCCACATAAAATATGAAATATTAAACACTAGTTATGATGTGAAGTGGTTGTTTTATTGTGAACTCACTTTTGAATCATGTACAATGTGTTCAAATTTCAATCATCAATTTTGTGTTCCATTTTGGCTATGTTACATTCAAATTTTTGGGGGAGAAAGTGTTACTTTCATGGTTCATTAGGATTTTGGTAAACATCTCATTTAATTTATTATTATTTTTGCATTTTAATGCACCTCCATTTTTTCTTACTGTCCATGGGGATTCCCTCAACATCCATTGTGTTTTTAGAGTTCAAAATGTTTTGTTTCCCTAACATTTATGAAACAATCATTTTTTATAGATTCATTCAAGTTTTGGGGGAAGAAAATGTTGTTTTCATGGCTCATTGGGATTTTAGTTTACATCCCATTTACTATTTTTTTGCATTGTAACGAGCCTCCAGTTTTTTCTTATTGCCCATGGAGATTCCCTTGATATCCATTGTGTTTTCAAATTTCAGAATATCTTATTTCCTTGACATTTTTGAAATAATCATTTTTTCCAGATTTTTTTGTTACAAAATTGTGAGATAGATCACCAAAAACAAATGCCCTACTAGGTTACTACAACTTCATGTAAAGGGTTAAGGTTTTCAATATCCTCTATTTTTTACATTTGTTTTATGTTGTTCAACCAAGGTCTATTACACTACAAGAATTCATGGCTTTTCAAGTGGTCCAATTTGCTTGCCATGTCCATTTTGACTAAAAGTTTGGTCAATTTGACTGAAGGCCCCTAGTGGCTAAAGTGACATGTCTATTTTGATTGGTTTATTTGATTAAAATGACCTTTTTGACTCCTTGGTCAATGTGACATTTAATCAAATATGACCAAAAGTGAACCTTTTTAGTCAAAATGGACATAGGTGTAGTCAAATGAGACATATTGTTAATTAATACATATAGTCAAATAGGACAAGATGTGTACATCTATAGTAAAAAAAGACAAAGGTGTAGTCAAATAAGACATGGAGCTAAATGGGACATGTACAACCATACATTTTGGAAAAGAAAATATTACATATAAATGTTTACAAGTTGTAGGTAAATCACATATAAATAGGTAATTAAGAGGTAGGAAATTAAAGTAGGGTAGGTAGGTAGGAAATTAAGGTATAGAAGGTAGGTAAAAAGGTAGGTAAATAAATGATAGGCCTAAATTAGCATAGGTACATTTATGTGAGCTTACATGAACCTAGGTTATATTTTAGGTGAACTTATGCTAACTTAAATAAGCCTTGGTTTGCATAGATTTAGTAGCTAGGTAATGTAAGGATTATGGTGTAGGTTATGTAGGGCAAATGTATGTAAAGCTACATATAATTAAGGCTTATTTAGGCCTACATAACCTTTACATAGGCCTACGTAGCTTGTATTTAAACCTACATAACCTTTCCATAAACCTACAATATAACCCCTACATAGCCCTTTCATATATAGGCCCACATAGCCTTTACAATATATAACCCCAATAATATTGGCCCTTATGTATGCTTAGGTACCCCCTTATGTACCTCTTAGTTACATGTATAACTTTCACATATGCTTACATAACCTTGCATAGCCTAAATAGCCATGCCCTACTTAAACCCGATAAAGGCCCCTATGTAAACCTAGTTAGGTGGCTACTACATAGACTTTACCTAGGCCTACATAGTGTGCATAACCCTTATATAGCCCTACATAGCTTTTACCTATGCCTAAACACAACCTTACATAACCTTACATAGCCCTTACATATTTCTTACTTAGCCTTATATAGCCTAACATACCTTTTACTTAAACCCTCCCTAGGCTTATGTATAGCCTACATAACCCCTAAATAACCCTACATAGCCCTTACTAATTATGCCTAAACACCACCCCTACATATCCTTGCATAATTCTTAAGTAGTTTTAAGTAGCCCAAAATCATAAATATTTTCTACCTAAGCCAACATATATAGCTTAACATAGCCCATACTTAGACCCTACCTAGGCCTACATAACCTTACATAGCCCCTAAGTAGGCCTAAGAAGCCCATACATATCTCCTACCTATGCTTACATAACATAACATAACCCTTATTTAACTCTACCTAGGGTTACATAATTTAATATAACCCTTATTTCGACCCTACCTAGGCCTACATAGCCTAACATAGCCCCTACCTAAGTCTACATCTAGTTGGTACATAGTCTAATATAATAGCCTAATATAGCATAGGCTAGGTTAGTACTTATGCATAGGCTAATATATTATGTAGCCCATGTTGGTATAGGTTATAACCTAGGCTAGTTAGTATATAATACATAGCATAGGTAACCTAGCCTAGGTATCCTAGTTAGTATGTTTGATCTTCCTACCTTCCTATGTCCCTATCTATCCCTCCTATCTACCTTTGTAAATAGTGTAAAAGAAATTGAACATGTTTATTACAATATGTTCACGAAAACTTTCATGTTATGATGGTGGTGGTGCAATGATAAGGACTTGACTTCTCAAAATGGAGGTGAGGAGTTCAAGTCCCCACATTTGCCATCTTAGGCCACTACCTTAGTTAGGTGTCCTAGCTAATTATTCAAGTGGGTAGCCTAGCTACCTAGTTTAAGTAGCTAGGTTGATAACTAGGTGGGTTTTTTTAATAATACAAAATAAATTTAAATTTAAATTATTCATTAATTATTTAGGCTAGGTGGGTAGGTTAGTAGGTAAGGTAGCTAACTAGCTAAAAGGTAGGTAGGTGGGCAAGTAGGTAAGTAATTTAAAATTAATTACCAAAAATATTGTTGCCCAAATTTTGAATGATTAGTCAAAATGACCTAGTAAAAAAGACTAGGTCAAAATGACCTAATCAAAATGGACATGTTCAATATGATTTGTCCAAGACAACTTCCAATCAAGTTGAACAATTGTCACTTTTTAGTTGTTTTTGACTAGTTTTTCAAGTAAAAAAACCATGAATTCTTGTAATGATTAAGCTAAAACCTCTTCCTTTATTGCTTTAATTTTTTTGTTATCTACTTATAGGTTTCAGATTTTGGTTTCTTTTACCCATTTGATTATAGCCTTGGCTTTCTGTCTCCAATTTTAAACCCTTTCAAAATGGCACAATTGTAGCGTAAAATTGCAGTAAAAGAAACCATCCAAGTGTGAGTAGACACTCTTTAAAACTACATTTGTGTACGTTTGAAAAATCACAAGGGAAACATAATAGTTTAGATTGTTAGAATTGTTTTTGGAATATTTTCCAGTAATTGCTTAGTTTACATGCTCAAAGCTTGACACAAATCAATTTTTTTTTTACATGTTCAAAGCACTCAAACTTCAAGAATGGACAATTTTTATTTTTTTTCAAACGTCTTTTTATTTCTACCAAATATGTTCCATTCCTTTTGAAAATTAAAGAAGATTTTAACATTGATGATTAGAAGGGCAAAAGGACTTGAATTGATGAAAATTGTTTTTATAACCCACTTGAACACATTTGACTCAAAAGTGTTTTTGACCTTGAAAATTATGGATTTTGAAAATGTGACTTTAACAAAAGTTGTTCATATATATGTAGTAAAGGAAATGAATTCGTAAGATACATGATATCAAATCAACTTGTAGTCAAATTTTATTTATATTTAAAATGCAATGTTAAATGGGGTATCCAAAATTTTAAATTTTAAATTATAAACCAATACAAAAATGACATGTGTCATGTACAATCCTTGTAAAAGGACTTTTACCTTGGTGCCCTTAGCTCCTTTAACTTGATTTCACCCCATAATTCCCACATTTTACAAGTTTAAATATTTATATTTTAATAAAAATATATTGCTAATGTCAGTGGGCCTCTTTTGGTATTTGATTATAATGTAACATCATCATTTCGAGGTCTTATTGCATCTTCTCCTACTTTGTTTTCACCAAGTAACACTATTGATCATTCAACTTCATTAAATCATGATGATGTTATGAGTGATCATGACCCCTTTCTCACCCCTAAATCTAATTTGCCCATTGTCCAACCCAAGTTAGAAGTCAAGAAACTGAATTATAATGCCACAATAAAATTTCAAGACTCTTGGGTTACAAAGTTTCCATCGGTAGAATTGTGTCTAGGGTCACATGGTAATTTGCATATAATTAAGTGCCTAATTTATTATGAGGTGGATGGGAAAGATAAACTTTTGCCTACTAAATGGGATTCATTTTGTAATCATGTAGGTCTTAAGAAGGCTGAGAACAACATCGGGACTAATGTGAAGAAAAAGGATTAGTATTACTCCAAGTATTTCAGGCATGCAACAAACCTGAATTTGTTGGTTTCTTGTAGTCGTGAATCTATTGATGCCTAAGTTGCGAAAAAGCAAAAAAATGATCCAATTTACCAATCTTGCATTTGTTGTAGCAAGGATGTTCAATGTTGGAGTATAAAACATTGAAGCCTTTGTATGACTTCTTATAACATTCCCCAAAAATAACAAGAAACATTGGAGTGATAGCTTTGGATGGACAATGGTTGAATTCATGCATCAAAGGTGATGTGGTCAACTAGAGTTATTGTGGGGGTTATTAGGGTACGTTGCTTTGATTTGCGATGAAGTTTTTAAATTTAATAACTAGTCTTGGTTGTTTGTCCATTATTATGTGGTGGAAAAATGGGTAAAAATCTCAAATCTCATTTTTTCAAATCGAGTGGTAGAGGGATCAAGGTCTAATAACCTAACTAAGGTGATTATGGAGGAAATGATGATAGGTGGCAGGTTGGCAAGGGACCATATTGTCGACAAGATCATCTCTTTTGGGGCAGATGGTGTCAATGTTTTCCAAGGCACCAAAATTGGCTTCATTGAACAAATCCATGACTAATATGCTTTTCATTCAATTGGGGTCCATTGCATGGCCCATCATACTAACCTAGTAGTGTAGACCTTGTCAAGTTTGCCTTTGGTGATTCGATTGGAAAATTTGATACAAATTTTGCATTTTTATTTTGTGCATTCAACTAAGAAGCATTTGGAATTCACGAAGCTTGCTGAAATAATGGAAACAAAAGGAAACAAAATACTTCAGAATGTGAAAACATGATGGATATTGATGTTTAGTCCTGCCAAACAAGTGATGACAAAATACATAACGTTGTTGTTCAAAATGGCCCTAAATAGCCCCACAAACCAATAGGCCAAAATGAATTACAAACACCTATGTGACCTTCAAATTTTGGTTATATTTACTTACATTTTGCCTTTGTTGGAGTTAATCCATTCTCTCATCAAGTTTGCACAAATGAAAAATGTATTTATGTGTAACTTGGTGGTAGTCATTAAGGTATGCCAAGGTGATGTCTATAATATGTATTGTGTACTTCCAGGTTCATTGCAAATAACTTTTGGGCATTCGAATCATTGTTGGAATTTCAACACGATAACATCCAAATGTGGTGGATCCTTGACCTAAATTCTAGAGTTCAATGTTTGGCATTTGAATTGAATGGCCAACATTGTTGGGCAATACACCAAGATTTGGAGACCATGATGCCATCACTTGTGAATGAAGACATGTTTGTAATTGTTGAATCACTGCTTAAAAACCAATGCATAGGTAATAATAAACCTGCAATTAAATTATTTTTTTTAGGGTTATCATTATTAACATAAAACTGGTGGTGAGATGCTCATTTTTCCATAATGTGGATCAAGTTGGTGATTTTAGGGTTAGGGATTCACTTGGAAAATTTTAAAAGTTGTTTTATTTCTAATTTTTAGATTTTGGATATGTTTAATGCACCTTGGGCAATTCATGGATCAAGTTTGGGCCCCTATGACATCCACAACAATTATTCTAGACTAAGTTGGTGTTTTAAGTTTAAGCTTTCATTTGGTTTTTTTTGGATTTGATTTCTGGTTTTTAAAGGTGTTGGATGTACATGGGCAAATCATTGTAGATCAAGTTTGCCTTTTAAAATAAAACCTTGATTTTGGATCAAGTTGGTGTTTTTAAGCATAAGGATTCACTTGGTTTTTATTTTATTTTTTGGATATGATCAACACATTGGATATACCTTGGCCTTTAGTTTTAAACCCAAACTTTAGGTCAAGTTGAATTTTTAGGATTAGGGTTTCACTAGGTTTAGGGTTCAATCTATTTTTAGGGTTAGGGATTTGGTAATTAAATTTTTTTTCCCTTTAATTTCTAGATTTGGGTTTTTGACGTGTTTTGGCAAGGTTTGAAAAGGCTTTGATTTGGGAATTGAAATCTCGATTTCCAGCCCATGGGGTCATGCATGTTCTTGATATTGTGTATTTTTAATATTGGCTATAGTTAGAATGTGAAGCATCATTTGCCAAACACCTTGTAGTTATGAAAGTTACATCCTATTATGAAAAAATTCAGATCATTGATGTCCATGAAACAAATGTTTTCAAGGTGTTGAATGTTAATGACCTTGATTTTCAATAAAACATGTTCAAGTTCACAATGAAGTCGAGTGCAACATGTATGGTGCCACCTTTTGACACTAATCCTTCAATTTAGATGTGGTGCCTTATGACAACATTTTGAATATTAGCATTGAGCTTCCCAAAATATGTGAAGTTGGCTAAGTTGGTTATGGCACAAATAGTAGGTAATGTGGAGGATGACATGTGTTTTTTTACTTTAGCTTTCATGAAATCAAAACTTTGCAATAGGTTCATTACCCATCTACCTCTTGTTGTGTGCATGTTTGCACAACATTTTTATACATTGTAAAATTTTCTGTGTGCGGAATGCATTGAACAATGGAAAACAACACAACACTCATATTATTATGATGCATAGATGTTGGCTAGCCTATTTTTGTAACAATAGAACGATGATGGCTTATGTTTGTTTCTCTATGTTGAAGACAATGGCTATTAGCCAAACACTTTGGGTTGCCAACATTTTCCACCCCCTCTTTTCAATCCAATTGCAATGGATTTTGATCTTATGATTTTTTAAAAGTTATGAATGTAAATTAAATTGGTTTGTTTTTTGGGGTCACTTGTGCTAGAAAGGCCAGTTTTAGAGGTTCAATTCCCCCGCAAGTGCTTGTGTTTGTAATTGAATTATGATGTTCACCTATTTGTTCAACATTGTTAGGTCTTATTTGCTTTTGTCAAACCAGAAATACACTTCAATGATCGCTCAAAACATTACATCTCAACACAAATAATCACCATATTGAGAAAAAAATGTGGCAAATTGCCAATAAAACTTCACATAAAGTGTTGAAATCACCAAACAACTCCAAATATTTTCTTATCATAGCCAAATTTTAAGCTTTAGCACCTCTAGATATAGTTTTAGGGCCAAACTTTTCTTCCTATGGAATATCAAAGTAGTTATATTGAAAAATTATATTATCCAATGGGGCTAGTTTTAGTTCCCACCCAAATTGGTTGCTAGGCAAATTAACATCTTTAGATTTCCACAAGTCGTCCCATTGGCTACTTTACTAAAATGAAAAAAGCCCATTGGTATGAAATGTTGAAACTCAACATTTAATGCATAAGGTGTTGAAGTAATTATAGTAGTTGTACATGTAGGAGTAATGAAAACATATGTAGCAACAATGGAGGCATGCACACAGGCAAAATGAAAGACAAGGTGAAATTCAATTTATTAAAGAAATTGATGTTTTTTTGAGCCCCCCCCCC
>Ga0116231_10007758_pt1 | contig 19354 bp, 15 predicted proteins | sample S1TSphgellanicum_2_FD_89695 | JGI IMG/M metagenome (GOLD analysis project Ga0116231, IMG submission 89695) | Host-associated microbial communities from peat moss isolated from Minnesota, USA - S1T2_Fd - Sphagnum magellanicum MG | ecosystem: Host-associated > Plants > Peat moss > Unclassified...
AATTCTCCTTAATCATATAATTGAAATCTTATATATAAATCTAAGTTGTTTTTTTTCGACTGAGCGTCAGTTTCTTAAAAAATTAAGAATAAATTCCATGAATTGTGGTTCATTATTACAGATGGTGACTTAATAATTTCTTACACATTATATCTTAAATATTGCACAATCTTTTCTAAATGATTTTAATGATTTATATGCTCTTCAACGAATTTCCCCATTAAAAAAAATTTTTAAAATTCCCTTTTTTTAATTTGCCCCCCCCCCCCCCCCTTTTTTTTTTGTTTCCAGGTGGCGAAAATTGGTCACAAAACAAAACCCTGATTATATGGCCAGAATTCCACTTAAATTTTTTGACTTGATGGCCATAAAATCCTTCATATTCATCATGATTTTAAAATTGTGAAAAGGGAACAAAAATTGTCACATATGTTTTGTAGTTTCAAAATATGCTTATTCTTGGGATTTTTTTTTCCCCCTAAAAGTGTTTTTGTGTTTATCACACAATTTCTATCCAAATGCTCGAAACGTGATATGAAATTAATTTCATATCAAGTTTTTGTTTGTTGAATAATTTAATATTGTTATTCTATTTTGATGTGCATGTCATTTGGTTTTTTTTTTTCATTTTGTTGAGTGTAAAAAGGGTGAAAAATAATATGTAACTGGCTTTCATTGAAAAGCTCTTTCTCAATCACGAGATTGGGACCAACATGCATACAAGATATTTATGTTTCAAGGGTATGTCGTACGAGAGTGAAAGCGACTTGTGTCACATCAATTGTGTTCAGTTATGGAAAGCTCTAGCCCAGTTTTGGTGTGATAACATGCAACTTGAAGCAGTGTTAGGGGCATGAAAAAGCTTGTCATACAGAGAGAGGTTTTGTTGAGGTTACGACTTGGGGAAGGTAGAGGATGAAGAACACTTGTTCTTTGTCTATCCAAATACACAGAAAGTTAGGGAACGCTTTTGTTTGACCCTGCCCCTCACTCACACAAGCATTCTTGCTAAACTCATGCAAACTACGAACATGGTTGCTCTGGCCAAATTTGTGACATGCTGCCAGTACCAAAGGACAATCTGTCCTCCACGATGTATCTTTTGTCTAATGGACTCTTTGGTCCCAAACGGATGTAAAATTGTAAACAATAAATAGTAAACAATTTTCATAACATTGAATTTTGCTCAAATGGTCACTCATAACCTTGTGTATTGTGCACAAAATATATGAACACAACTTTACTTTTTTTCAGGAAAATGTTTCATTTGTTTGAAACTGACAAATGCCAACTTCTCACACATTGTGCAAATAGCTGCCTGTTCACTTGTTAAGAGCATCCCCACCAGTGCACAGTATGTGACCCTGCACTTTAAAATCAGATGAAGAAAAGTCAAAATATACCGGTTTTTCTCACAAAACTGGTTTTGTTCTTGCTTGTATGCTCAGTTTGCTGAGGCTGGTAAAAGGCGCAGCAAAGCTGTGCAACTGCTAGAGAAGAGTGTAATAAATATGATCTGACTGCTATTCCCTATTTGCCAAACATAACGATCGGTCCAGGTGGTTTGCTACCTGCTAGAGAAGAGAGTAATAAATATGATCTGACTGCTCTCCCTATTTTCGAACCTGCTAGAGAAGAGTGCAATAAAGATGATCTGACTGCTCTCCCTATTCTCGAATGGCCAAACTCGAATGGCCAAACATAACGATCGGTCCAGGTGGTTTGCTATTAGTAGTTCCCACATATTTGCAGTAGTCCCAGTTTCAGATTTATGGGTGGGGTTGCAAAAAAGTAAATAACTAAACTTGGATGTGAGAAATATTTTTGCAGGGTCACATACTAAGCACCGTTGGGGATGCTCTAAGATCTCATTAGTAGTATATCCTCAACTCACAATCACTAACTTCATAATGCACTGTGCTTGCAAGAAACTCTGGACACTGAAGACACAGTTGTTACATATTAGAAATCAGTCAATGTACACTAGGTATACATTACCCTACTACACTTGTGTATAAGGAAATGAAAAGATCAATTAGATAGTGAAACTCGAAAACCCCATGTGAGAATTTTCTGGTGAAAAACTCTGGTTTATCTGTAGCAAAGGATCTCCCCATGAGGAGGAAAAAGATAATTTCAGGATTGGAATGCTACAATGACCAGAAAAAAAAGAAGCTAAGAAAGCTGCTAACCACAATCTTGTGAAAACGACAAATACCTACAGAAGAAACACAGTATTGTTCACAGCTTCATCTGAACCAGCTATCATGATGAAGGAAAAAATGCCATTTTGCATTGCAGTTCATATGCTTCAAAAAGGTAACATCACTGACGGTGGGTGTAACTTCCATTTGATTCCTTCCTCCAAGAAAATACTGTCGACGGGATATAAACACCAAGAACTTGATTATGGCTCTTAAATTTTGTGATACTCCTCCAAAAGCCATCCACCTCAACCATTGTCGTAGACAACATGGCAAACACACTTTGACGGGTTCATATTCTGCTCGAAGGACATTTCATACGGTGGAATTTCTGAAATAAAGAAGGACGACTGAAGAGTTTGTGGGTTGTAGCTGTGCACAGCAAAAGGCAAAGTTCTGAATCGTCTGTGAGATGACCAGAACAAATCTTCAACTTTCACCTCAAATTTGTTGACAATCTGACAGATTTCTTGCAGGTCAGATTTTCTTTGAGGTCCTGCTTCAAAGTTTTAGTTATGGGCAATGCGAGGTATCAATATTAGCCTTGCACTTGGTGAGTACTGCAGTACACCATGTTCCAGTTTGAGTGTCAAATCTTTGGGACTTTCTTGAACCAGCTTCAGCTGCACATTGTTCAACAAACTTAGCAACTGGTCAAAAGTTAAGTCGCTTGTCAACATCAGTGTGAATGTGCTACATTGGAGATACCATATTTTGTTGATTGCTTCCAATCTGCCTGATCAAAGGTAAGTCAATCAGTATAGCTATCTATTATGTTTGCTTGGCAGTTCTGCAAAGAAAGATCCCAGGGATGTGCAAACCGCCATACCTCATAGTGTTGGATGAGAGCCATAATCAATGAAGCAATTTCTGTCAGTGCAAAGTTGGAACCAATACATGAGCGGGCACCAGCTCCGAAAGTAAGGAACCCTGAGTCTGATGCAGGAGCCTGAAATGTGCACCTCTCTGACATGGTTGCATCTTTCTGAGTTTCGTCACATGCATTCTGGATACATGGGTTCTCTTCAGCATTCAGAAGACACTTTGATTTAGGTTTGAGAAACCGGTCTGGGTTGAAATTAGTGGAATCATTTCCCCAGTAGACAGGATCTAACTGTAGTAATTGAACTGGTGCTGCCAAGATGGCTCCTGCTGGCACGATCAGTCCTGGTCCCAGCTTCAAATCTGCACAGAATCTAGCTACATAAGGTTAAAGGCAACAGATGCCATCAAAACCACTGCACTTCAGGTACAAAAAAAGATTCAGCCATATGCTGCCCACATTCGAATCTGCCATGTATTCAAAGGCTGCTACTTCCAGCACCAGTCGCAGAAAGACTGATCCAAACTTTTGAACTGCTTGATTCTCTGTGCAAAGAAAACCGAATGGCTGTAATTACAATCTGTCCGTGCATAGACATGCCCTGCCCCTATACACTTATGAAATTGCAGAGAAATCTCCACAACAATGAATGCAGTCATAACCTTAAGAGAGTCACTCACAAAGTGGCACACCATCACCACACTGACAAGCTGCTGGTAACTACCTACTGACTTCATCAGCTCCCAACAGTGGCCATAGATAAGTGCACAATGATCCACCCATGATCTGGGCAAACCATTACACCAAATCTTTGTCCTGAGTTTCTGTTGTATTTCCAAAAAGCAAAGGAAAGTCTCATGTCAGTCACGACATTGGCTAGCCCAGCCCCTATCCTGCCTGAAGTTCATCATGTGATGAGAGTTCAGAGGTCATCCTTGCTCTGGACAGTGTTAGTATGTAACATTCAAGGGATTGTGTATATATAGTTACCAGACTGAAGGGAACAGCGTTGCAAGAATGGGGCAGATGGCAATAGGCGAGCAGACTCATGCACACATGCCATCAGATAATGCATCTGCTTCACATCACTTTGGCTTGGTACCATATTTGAGCCACACACTTCCTCAACTTCAGCATACACCTGCAACACATGTGGGAAAGAACTGGTTTGATATGGCTGAGCCAAAAGATATTCTAGAGTAAACAGGAGAATGAGGCAGCAAGCAGAAGTATTGCTAAAGGATACAGGTTAGATCAACAGAACAAGATATTGTGTTGCCGAACAAAAGGCTGAGAACTTGTTGAAGAGTCAGTCTTAAATTGCATTTTCCATTCATGCTCACACTCTTCATACTTAGTCCCTAGTATGTGGGTATAAAATTTTCAAGCCTCAAGCGCTTGAACAGTGATTGAACTGACTGACACAACAGCTTCTATCCCTTGACCTGTCATTCACAAAGTTCACCAAGCCTATGGTATACAGCAGTCAAGAGTGAAATATAAATGCAAAGACTTCTTATCCTTTGGAAACTTTCCACACTTGGTTCAGCACCTTAAAGTGCAGAGCTGATAGGAAAGCTGGCATTTGGACCTGGCAGCATATCAGATTTTGAAAATAGTTTATTGACTGATTTGCAGGGAACTAGGGTGCTATGCCCCAATGCTCTAATCTGTCGACAACATACCTTTGCTTGGATCTCTGGATGATGAGCAAGCTGAGTAAGCACACCACTTAGAATTCCAGCAGTTGTGAATCCACCATGATACATCACTGCTCCAACTCGTCCCTCTCCCAGAATCTTTTTGTTCACCAGATTTGATGTCACAGCATCCGTAATCCCACAAACCTCTTTATTCTTGTATTTGCCATCGAGAGAACCTTTACTTCTTTTACTTTTCGAAGTTGTACTGTCTGTGTTGTTTGGGTTGTCAGTTTGATGCAACTTACTTTGCACTTTCTGTGCCTCTGTTACCAAATTTTCAATTAAATGCTTCAGTTTATCACATTTCCTCCAGAAACGAATAAATGACAGCCTCCAAACTGGGGGCATGCTGTAGCGTATCCACTCGGGAATTTCATCCGCAATTGACACAAGAAGTTTTTCAAACTTTCTTGCTACTGCCCAATCAAGATAACCCTCCCCAAAAATAGATATGCCCAAAACTGCAAATGCCATGGTCTGAGAACATGAGTTGGAATCAGTTTCCCAGTTTCCATCCTGGCCAGGTTTCGCCCACAGGTCCAGTTTCTGAATTACCTTGTGTGAGATTGCATGCACCTCTGCTAATAGATTTCCATTTATTTCTCTATCATACATGGCACATTGCCGCTCTACCTGCAAGGAACCCAATAATGCAAGATATCACAGACAGAACATCTTGTAGCCTTGAATGTCTGAAAATGGCTCACAAAGAGTCCAGCAAATAGAAAGTAACTGACCTTGGAAAATGGGGCAAAAAACAGACTCCCTTTCCCAAAGGCAAGTTGCAGTGCCACTTGGGAAGTCGGGACACGGTCTTTCGCTTTCTCCAAGACCTCATTTACAATTCTTGCATCAAATATTGAGACCAGCAGCTGTGTGGGTCCCATCCATATTTTCAGCACTGGTCCATGCTCCTTATGAAGAGTAGAGAACAGCTCTGGGTCATCCACACAACAACACTACATGAGGGCCCCAACCTGGTGCACTGCTCTTCATATAGGGTTACCGACAGCAGCAAAAGCAGTTGGCTGAAAAGGAGAGTAACAAAAACACTGCAATCTTTGCCACATTGTGGCTAAAGAGATTGTGGAATGTCTTGAAATTTTCAATTGCCATCACAGCAAATCCAGGAGTCTTCAGAAGAAGAGAAAAACTCCTCATTTCCAGGATGAGAGAGGGAGAGAGAGAGAGAGAGAGAGAGAGAGAGAGAGAAGAAGCTTGATTGAAAAGAACAACTAATGTGGAAGCAGTTAGAGAGAAACAGTGGATTATAAATACCCAAAAGCTTGAGAGGTCCATCAGCTTTTGCACAGTTGACAGACCTGGCCACCAAGGTCTGCAAGGGAGGGCCTGGGAGGCGGGAACCCATGAGCCACAAGCGAAGCAGCTGTCCCACTTTCTTCAGTAACATTGATGTCACAACTATGAGGATGGCCCATGCTAGTGTGTTCAGCTCATACCGCCATGTGAACAACTCTGGATTACTGGAATCTCCTCCCCTGTTCTCCACCTCCTGTTTTCTTCCCATTAACAGACAAATACTTCCCATTCAACAGCAACATCATCTCTCATCACCCAATCCCACAGTTCTGAACAAAGAAAAACAAGAAGAAGAAGATGATGATGATCAACAACAACAACAACATCATTATGATAATGATGAAGAAGAAGAAGAGGGAAGAGAAGAAGAGCTTCCCTTCAATTGTTTCCTCTTTCTTCACAGCTCTGTGTCAATGCTGCAAGATAGGGGGAAGTGGAATCAAAAGAAGATTGTCTACTTCACTGTACCTTGAGCATGGTGGTTTGTTTCTGGAAGATAGCTGGCTACTAGGCTCTTCTACAGATTCCAGCATGAGCCATTGCTGTTGATCCAAATCCACTTCTTGCTATTCTTCGACCAAGATTCCAATGAGCTCTTCTTCTCCACCTGCAAATATATACTCTGCACACATGCATGCACACACACACACACACACACACACACACAAACCTCACAAATATTGCTTCATTGGCAACATTTGGAAAGTCAGTTGGTGCACAAAAGCATCAACCTCAGGCCTTCTTCTTCTTCTTCTTCCTCCTCCTCTTCCTCTTCTTCTACTGCCTCCTTTTCTTGCTCCTTGTCCTGTATGAGCTATATCTTTAGTACAATGCTTCTTTACACTTCAAAACAGTAGTGAAATCAGCACTCCAAAACACTAATGGGCGGAAGACACTAGCGATGGGAAAGAAGCTCATGAAACTCTTCCTCTGGAGGTTTGACTCATCTCCCTGCTCCTCCTATTTCATCCCCTGCATTGCAACCGAAGAATCCACAGAGAGAGAGAGAGCGAGAGAGAGAGAGAGAGAGAGGGGAGAGCGAAGGAAACCCAGAAAACTGGGCGATGGCAGACGCTCTCGTGCACAGTCAAAAAAGTGACGAAAAGAACGCAGCGCTTTTTGTGGAGTCACACTGTCACTGCCACTTTGCACTTTTCTTTGGATTCCATTTTAATGGGAAAGAGAAAAAAAACAACACTTCCTGCCACCTTAATTTAATTTTAATTTAATTTAATTTAATTTAATTGATTTCCCCCTAAATATTTTTTCAATGACCAAATTCCACTGACAAAATATTTAGAGCTACTAGAGGGGTAATGGGTTGTCTATTTTTTTATTTAAAAAAATTAAATTAAAAATTTTAAAAATATATATAAATATATAAAAAATAGTATCATATAGTATATTATGGTCTCTTTTTCAACTTGATAATTTTATAATGGAACTTTTTTTCATATATCATTCATTCATTCATTCATTCATTAGGCCCTTTACCTTTGGTGGCTGTTTGTGGCAGTTCACTAGTTTTCCATGATGATCCAAAAGGGGCAGTTGATGAATGATTGGTTGCATGATCTAAGAAGGGCAGTTGATGAATTATTAGTTCCATTATTTTTAAAGGGCAGTTTTGATTAACTAGTTCCATAATCTAACTAGGGTTAGTTTAACTTGGATGCTGAAGGTAGCAAGCACTACATTTATCTAATGGGAAGGGTTAACCATGGTTAACTTTCTGTTGATGATGGGGGTGATTCTTTTGGAATTAATTAGACAAAGAACACTCTGGGAAAAATAAGCAACCTTAATTATTACTAGAGTGAACCTTGTGCATAATCCACAAGTGTGTTATTTCAACAATGTTTGGTTGATGTTTTTGATTTTTTAAAAAAACTTTTCTTTTCAAACAACTGTCCGTGGCCACTGTCCGTCCAGAGTCATTGTCACAGACAGACCAAGTGAATTAATATATATAATTATTATGGAAGAAGCTCTTTAAAAAAAGCAACCCTAATTATTGGTAGGGAAAAAGTTCTGGAAAAAAAAAACACCAACCCAATTGTTAGAAGTGTACAACAAACTTGAGGAACCTCTGACTGTACCAAAAAAAGTGCGTGGGGAATCAGGTCTAGGGTTTAGGGTTTAGTAGCAAAGAGGGAGGTTTTTGGCGCCAGGGTTTTTTCCCCTCCATTTTGTGAGGTAGGTGGTCTGGCGATCATCCACAAGGAGATTTAGCCAAATCTGGCTACAGGTCACAGAGGAAAGTCCTGTTCTTTAAATTTTTGACCACATGCTTGAACCTATTGTCTAAATCTGCAATTTTCACTTTTTTTTTCCCCTCCTCAAAATCCTGGTGACTTTGGGCCTTTTTTATTTTATATATTTTTCCAAAAAAAATCCTTTTTAGAAATGGCAGTGGCCTTTTTTGGGGGAGAAGGGGTTGGGTTTTTTTGTCTCCAAGTGGAAAAAATAAATTCATTACAAAAAAATAATGCTACAAGTTGGACTCTGAACAGCACAAAAGGTTGGATAGAGTGAGGCTTTTTGCAACAAAAGAAAGGCAAAGGAAGTGGCTGTGAGCAAAAGAGATCCCACCACCCCAACTTTTTGTAATATTGAGAAGTTACAACAAACCCATAAAGGCTTTTTTGTCTTCTCCTTTGTTCTTCTTTTCTCCTTTCTTTCCCTTGAGATATGCATAATAACATGGAGAGGAGGAAGGCCTTGAGGATTCTACATTACAAAAAAAAAAAAAAAAGACTAGTAAACAGAGGCTTTTTTGCACAAAAAAAAATGGGAAATTCTTTGGAAACTTTTTCTTTTCCCCTTGTTCCCAAAGCTCCCAATTAAATGCCAATTATTTTGACTAGTTTCATAAATCAATTTAAAAATTGGCAATCATTTGTCGACTTTTTGAATTAAAGTATTATTTTACCATACACACAACCTGGAACCCAACGACCTCTTTCTACTTGTTTTGATTTCAAACCTTGCAGCAGCCTCAATGGCACAATGTTCTTCTTTGAACATATAAGCTTGCAGAAACCACCAAAAATGTGTACCATTTTGAGATGTGTTGCAGCCAAATTGCTGATTAGAAATGAAGCAGATTTCTGTTCCTGTGGTGCAGAAATCTGCTCATTTGAGGTTTAACCCAATATGTCTCTCTATTATTAGGTCATGCATTTGAAGGTCTCCTCAATTGTGATCAAATGAGAACAACAAGCCAACAAAGTGAAGCTGCAAAACACATGAGTGATTTTATTTTTTTGGGTGCACGAAGATTGACATGAGCTGCAATGGACACAGTAGATGCAAAAGGATAGAATAGATACTTAAGTAACGAAAGCAACAAGAAGATTACCTCTTGTTTTACACACAATGCAAATCAACTCCATGGTTCACAAGCAATTTGCACACCAAAACCTCTGACCAACAAACAGACTGGTAAGCTTTTTGTCTGAGAAACTTGAAATGAAACAGGCAATAAGGATTGAGGCCATGGACTATGTTTCATGAGGAGTACTTGAAATTATTTCAATGGTCATTGCATCACAAACTGGAAAATAATTGGGAAGATACAGTTTACTCATCTGTTTTGCAGCAATAGAGACCGCGTGCACATTGCAGAACCAAGATGGAAGCTCTCCTTCTTAAAACGCTGCAGTAGATTAGATCATCTCTCACAATCATTAGACATGGAAATGCAAGATGTAAGATCTTAGTGCCCAAGTTTTGTGGAGACAAAAATACTAAACAACATCAGACAGAAAGATCACACACATCCTCAGTGCATTTCCAAGATTGCAACATTCTCAGCAAATTGCACATCACTCTCAGACTGCGCAATTCTTGGCACGTCTCCTCAGAAAGATTGTGCATGTTCTCAGAAACGTTTGTCATTCTGAAATGTATTGAACATCATCTGCACATTACTACCATCATAGCAACAACAAGCAAGATGGTTAGTGAGCACCAAAAACACCAAAATGAATTTAAAGCTTGAAAACTGCAGTAAGATATGAGCAATCATGAAAAACAAACAATGAATTCCAAAGCTTGAAAACTTTAGTGAAGAACATGGAAAATTTGTTTGTCACCAACAGCGAGAAAATCGCCACAGGTTCTGCAAAACAAATGATCTTTTAAATCATGTGATCACTGCCTTCTGGATTCCTCATCAGGCGCTCTCAGTAAATGAGACAAATATTTACAGTATGGAGCAAAAGTCCAAAACAAATGAACAAGGAAATAGTCTCTAACTCAAGGTCCCGTATCTCTAGCCTTTGGCTCTGGAAACGGTTCGGTTATTCATGGTCCCAAAGAATTGTTCCTAGCAAAATGCCACAAATCTCCTGAAATATCACAAGAAACAACATTAAACTATTGTTCCCCTTTCTAAATCTGTCTGTGTGTCTGAAAGTCTTTTGCAATCACAAACTGGGGTTATCTTTCTTAGCCAACCCAGGCACATACTGCTAATTCTGTGTGTATGCAGTGTGGCTGCAAAACTGCAAAAGAAAGTAAACTCTTACAGTGCAAAAACAAATCAAGGAATTCATCCCCCAGGCTTCAAGGAACCCCTTTCTTTCTGGTTTTGACCACAATCCCCATTGCAGTTTAATCTCTGAAGCAAAACTTGCCCTTGAGAAAGGAACGCAACTGATGAACTGAGATGCAAGAAGCTGAAGAAGTGGGATCATGGAAGAAGCTGAAGAAATGGGATCATGAAAGAAGCTCAAGCAGGGGTATCATAGAAGAAGCTGAAGAGGTGAGTCATGGAAAGAAGCTGAAGAAGTGGGGTTGTAGACGAAGCTGAAGAAGTGGGATCATGGAAGAAGTTGAAGAAGTGGGATCATGGAAGAAGTTGAAGAAGTGGGATCATGGAAGAAGCTGAAGAAGTGGAGTGATGGAAGAAGCTCAAGAACTGAGATGGAAGAAACTGTGTAGAAACATAGCTTGGAAAATCCAAGAGTGAACTTCAAGTTGCAATGGGCTTGGCATCCAACCAGTTCCACTTTGGAGTACTACTGAGTTCGAGTACTCTTCGCTGTTTCTTGGGCGTAGGAGATGGAAGATCCAACAGCACATCAGCGTTTCCACACTTTGGGCAGCTTGGATGGAGCTTTGGCAGCATGATGTACATCAGACAGCTCTTGCATCCCACTGCTACCAGCACTGCTGCATCGTCAGGCACCTCCTGCAGCTGCTGAACTGCCACCTGATCCTCCTCGGTTGTATCTGTTCTTCTGCAGACTTCTACTAGTGTTGTCAACTCCCTGAACATTGATCTTGGCTGTTGAACCTCGTCCTCTTCAAAACTACCTGCCAAATAACATGAGGAGAGCTCGTGAATTTCTTCTACGACAGTTCATATAGAGCTCTTTGATATGTACATTCAAGCTTTTTATTTCTTTGCATGTGGTGGTGGTGGTGGTTTAGAAGCTTTGCAGAGAAGGTAGTCATGGCTGTTTTTTTTGAGTACCACCTACCTTGCTGGATAATTGTTGAAGGAGATGTGAGACATTCCGAGGAACAAGTCTGCGATAGCGACGAGGGCGGCGTTGATCGCTTGGACGATGCCTCCTCGGACAGTGGTCCCGGAGAGTTGGATTCTAGTGATGACGAGGGACGTGATGGTGGGGAATGAAGAGCGAGGGAAGTCGACAAGGAGTTGGTCAACGACACACACTTCTTCCCTGACTTGTCGAAACTACTAGCCTGGGATCTCTTCACTGAACGAGTCGCGCCGCCCCACTGCGACCATTTCAGCGCATTTTGCACTTTCTCCACGGTACACACACTCTGCTGCTCCTGCGAGGAGCAATTGGCTCCAGGGGGATTCAACGACAGTTTCAAAGAGTGCCAGTCCTGGTGTTGCTGATCGAAACTAAGCAGATCCGACGTCGAATCCTCCGGCTCGACTGACTGCCTGCCGATCATGGCTCGCTCCAATGGCATCCTCAGACCGGAATGAAGAACCTTGAACCTCCTTCTGCTGGAAATTTTTATGTCGTCGCTGCTGTTGTCCTGCACTGTCGTTTCTGCTGCAACGTCTTTTTCATTTTTCGTTTTTGTCTGCAATGAGATCAAGAGATGCCCGATGCGTTGATCGCAAGGCGAATTACTATTGCGACGAGGATCTGTATAGATTTGCATCCCGGTGTTCCAATCGTTGAAGTAGAAAACACCAGACTGCAAGAAACAGCACGACCGCAACAAGCACATGATTCAGTTCACGATCTCGTCCCCTGGAGGCTGGATTGGATTCCAGCGACGTTTCCAATTCTTAAGTGTGTGGACAATGTCCTCCATTATCAATCTCAAAGAAAGAAGCCTGAGCAAAGAAAACGAGACGAAGAACAATGTACAATTCGCAGTCGAGGTCAGAAAGAAAATCTAAGAAAGACAAGTTACACAGAACTTCTTCTTCACCTTCAAATCGAGACACTTCTCCCATCCATACGGCAGCGGCGGCTCTGGTTCCGACTGCACACACGTCGTCGTCGAGGCGCCTTTTCGAGAGTAGCTCTGTTCGTTAAACATCAAGCTTGCTTGTTGCTGCAACCCGCCGGACTTCTCTTCTCTCGGCATCGCGCCCATAATGCGTGACACGACGCAAGTAGTCACAGAAGAAGAAGAAGAAGATCTCGACGAAGAAAGAAGAAGAAGAGGTCCAGAGGCTTCTCAGATCAATCCAGAAACGCAAACAAGGAATTCGTCCAACAAAAGACTTGTAGATCTCATCATAGCCACGGAACCAAACCGAAATGCAAGTCGAAGATGATGATTATGATGAGACTTCCAAGAGAAGCTATCTGCAGGAAGATGATCGAAGGCAGCCACCAGCTATCGCGCTGTGGTAGCAAAGCCGTGCCAAATTAGCATCATCCACGCGGCTGGCTGATCATAAACGACAACAAAAACATCAACAACAACAACAACGATAAAAGCAGATCCGCGACTTCTCAAGTCAACTCTGGAAAGCCACTCCCGATCATCTGCTGAGCCTCACAAGTGTAGACCTCTCATTACTGCAAATTCTCCAAAGGTGAGAGAAAGAAAGCCAAGTACAAAAGCCGAGAAAACGGGGAGCGGCGAAGATGGAAATCAGTAATACTTGCATTCAAGAGAGTTTTTCTCCGCACAACAATCACAGAAAAATCCAATGACTCTCAGTCAAAAGCTAGTTGAAGAAGAAGAAGAGCATGCAGACAACGAAGAATTAGCAAGTCTTGGAACACCGCAACACTTGCAATTATAAGGTTCCGAAGTCAAAGTGCCAAAGCGAGCTTTTCCTTTTTCGTCTCCCACATATTGCGGCGTCAAGGCAAGAAGCAGACGACAGGTAAGCCTAGCAGAGACAAAGACACCAGTCCAAAAAACAACAGCCCGCCCGCCTTCAACCCCGCACACCTGACGCTCATTAGCACACGCAAAAGAGCAAGAAAAACAAAGAAAAAAAAAAGAAAAACAGAAAAGTAGTCGACAGACTTAAACAGAGACGAAGGACTCGAAGCTCTCACTAATAAATACTTGTAGTTCCTGAGCAACGACTGATGATGATCATCATCAATGGATCAATTAATTGGATCGTAATCAAAGCAGCGCGTAAACATACACTACGTAAGAATACAAAGCAAAATCACTGATCAAACAAGAGGAGGAGGGGTCCACCACTTACTGCGGCAACCAAAAAACAAACAAAGAGAGAATCGTCCGGAGCCTTGCTTTCTCCATCGCCTCCCTCCTCCTTCACCCCATGTCAACCACCACAGCAGCAATTTCTCTTTCTTCTTCTCCATGGACACAAGAAGAAATATTTTTGCACGCTGGGGGGGTCAGAAGAGAGCTGATTCAGAAGAATTGATCGATCGGTTGATCGACACACAGACAACGAGCAATTCAAGGTCAACAAACTGCTGCTGCTTGACGTCGTGACAACACTCATCAAAGCAGCCCAAAAAAAGGATTGAAAAAAAGGAAAAAACAATCAAGCAAAAAAAAAAAACGAAAAATAATGACCAAAAAAAAAGAAAAAGAAAAGAATAAATGAGCGAAAACTGCGCGAGATTCATGGCCACTTCATTTTCATTCGTGCTCGCAACAAAAGCGAAGAAAAAATAAAACCAAAAAAGATTGCGACTGTCGTCGAAGACGACCAAACGCAGTGATTGCAAAGACGAAGAGGAGGAGGAGGAGGAGGACAAGTAACCGCCGGTTATATTTTCGGGCAGGGATTGGGAAAAAAAGAGGAGAAAAAGTTTGTGGTGGGAAAGTGAGTGAGAACCCCCTCCCCCACCCCCGGGAACGGATGGGAACGGATGGGGAACAGATGAGGAGGAGAGGAGCAGCAGCACAGTCTCCGGTGGGTGTGACCGTGCTGTTTGTGGTCGGGCCCGTGCAGTAGCCCGTTACCGCCGGGACCGGGCAGCTCAGAACGGGGAAGCAACGCGAGTGGTGGTTCCTGCGCGCCGTGGTGGAGCCAACCGGTTGCAGCCGGTCGCCGTGCTTCATGACGAGTAGGTAGAATTGGTAGGCAGGTGGTTAAGAGTAGGTAGAATTAGTAGGTAGGTAGTAAACTAGTTTTGCTCCACCATGATGGGGTTCAGTTGTTGTTGGTAAATTAGTAAATATATTTAGAAATTTCTTTTTCCCTAGCTGCCTATTTCAGCCAGTATATCAATAGGTACCTATATATAATTTTAACACCTATTTTAATTTGAAAAATGCCTACTAGGTAGATATGTTAATTTGGGTGGGGTTTTCAGATTTTTTTTTGAAAATTTATTTATTTATATTTTTCTGTTGTAGGGGTGTCATAAATAATATACCAGCTATTTTTTAATGAGAAAGTCCTACAAAAAAATTTAAAAAATAAATAAATAAATAAATAAATAAATAAATATATATATATATATATATATATATGTTTATTTGGGTGGGTAAAGTGTTGCAGTAGAAGATTTTTTTTTCTTTTTTTCTCCCCCTAGATACCCGGTGGGTTTCAGTTGATCAACTGTAGTGAGAATAAAGTCTGCAAATCTTGGGAAGTGATGATACCCAGTTTCATTTAATTGGTACCCAGTTTCAGTCATTGTTTCCAGCTGCACTCAAATTGGGGATGAAACAGGGATTTATAGGGGGTCAAAAATAGGGGGTCCAAAGACAAGGTGACTTTTAAGGTTAACTCTAGTATTGTTCATTGAACTTTATGTTTAGGTAGCAATGATGTTCAATCTCATGGTAGATGCCAACAAGCAAAGCTTTGATGTTAGATCAAGTAACAAGTAGTAAATCCTAACTCTTTAATACGAAGGCTAGGTATTTCATCCTGTCTTTCCTTTTCCATGAGCGCCTCCACTGCTGCTTACATATATTTTCACTGCTCCCAACTGTACAACTACTATAATTAATCTCGAACCTCCTGCATTAAATGCTGAGTTTCAGCAATTTGTACTGAGTTGCAGCATTTCATACTGAGATTTAATAAAATGTCTTTACTTTCCGGATGCCACTGAAAGAGCCGATAGGGGCTGAAATGAGGCCCAAAGAGAGGGTGAAGACAGGGTTACTTTACGGTTGGTTAACTCAATAGTTCCTGAAACTTAAGTAGCAATGATACAAGCTTTTACACCTTGTTTGGATTTGAAGAGGTGTTGGGTGGGCATTTTAATTTTGGAAGCCATTATTTTACCAATTGGTGCTACCAATGATTTAGACAAGGTTTGAATCCACTCCATGAATCCCTAGTTCTCAATAACCCACATGAATGTTTAATACATGGAGTTTAACTTTTGAATTAAAACAATTGAATTTAGAAGTTATTACATTTATGGATTCGCATGATAACTCATTGCTATTCCAATGAAACCCATTACATCTTTTTAAAGTTATGCATTCATTCATAGATGTAGTAATAACTAGTAACCCATTGGTAGTCCAAAAATAAACCATCATGCCTTCATTTGCAATTAAGGTAACCAAGGAGGCCACCCTCCCATTTTTCCATATTTGTTCCTTTGATTTTATCACATATGGTTTTTTGTCATGTGTTCCTTATGTTGTTCCCAAAGTTCCCATGTGTCTCCTTTGCATTTGTTGCTTAAATTTATCCTATATGCTTTAAATGTCAAATGTTTGCTATATTTGTTCCCAAATTCCCCGATGCATCCTTCATGTTGTTCCCAATAGTCCCTCCACAAACCCTTACTCTTTTAGCCTACATAAGTGCCCACCATTTGTCTAACTCCCCACCCCACTTTCCTCTATTGTTTTCACTAACTAGTGCAAATGGAGGATTTTCCAAGCCTCTCCTAAATATCCACAACTTATTTTTTAATGCTTGTTTTTTGATGGGTTAAAACAAATGAGAACATACAACAATATTTTTGATTATCAACAATATTGTTCAAATATTAATCAACAACAAAATGGTGCTTATAATATTGTTGTATGATAATCATATTACAAAATGACATTATAAGTTCTAATATTAAAAACTTGACTATGTATTGTAGTACCTTTTCAAGTTCGGCAATAATTAAATTATTTTTGGAAATTTTTAATTTTCTCAAAATTATGTGTTCAAAATGGTGAAATTTAATGGAAAATTTAAGCTAATTCTCCATTGCAAAGGAGGTATCCAATAATTGATAATATTTTTTTATCTTATAATTTGGTGGAACATCATCTCTCCCCATTTTTCGAAAAAAAAAGGAAATGTTGTAAAAGGTCTCATTCCGTTAAACTGTTCATTCATATTTCAAAGAACCTACCAAAAGAGGCTCTTTATATTTATTGTTGAAATTTCATAAATTATTTAATTTATTGCCAAAGTGGATTTTGAAAAATATATAATAATTATTCGGCACCCAAGTGCCGATACGTGAAAAGGTAACTATAGGACTACTACTAGCATATACTATATTATGCATGCTAGGACTACCGGTCTAAAATATAATTTTCAGATAAATGCCAAAAAAAAATTAAAAATTAAAAAAATTAAGATTAAACGAAAAGTTCGATCATGCCTTTTTAGTAGCCTAGCAATAAATCAATCGCTCATGAACTTAGCAAAATCATGAACATGGCTAGAGTTCTAAAGAGCAATCAAATATGGAGATGAAAGAGCTAAGACATGGATGCACACCGTTTTGTTTGTTTGTTTGTTTGTTCACCCATCACTTGTCTTCCATTGTTCACGGTTAATGCTATAGTCTCAAAACCGTTGGGGGTGATGGGTTGAGGGGGGAATAGGAAGATATGGATAAGGCTAACTTAGTAAAACATTCTCAAGGAAGAATTGAAGGGCACAAGGTAAAAAGCACAAAAAGTTCAAGGACTCTCTCTCTCTCTCTTATCCCTCATTTTGTTGGCTGCAAAAAAAGGCAACTCCTCCAAGGTTGCGTTGCATTTGATCCTAATAACATTATATTGCATGGATTTGAGTTATTCCAAGGGTTCAAAACCCACCACACCCACACACACACACATGCACTTGAGGCACAACAACACACATGAAGAGTGGGCTCATCATCACTAGTAGTGTTGTTGTCCAGTTCTTGATTTTGAAACGAACCTTCAGTTATCATCAACTCTTTTCACCATCTAAAAAGGTTCTCAATAGTGTCCAGTTGTTGATTTTGAAGAGAACCTTTGGTTATCACCAATGTTTGTTTGTGTGGTTTCTTAAATTTTTTGAAAATAATTAAAAAATAATCCATTGATTGATTGATTGATTGCATGTTTTTAAATTATTTCAAAATCAGAGAACTGCCAATTCTGATTGTTTGAAAATAATCGGAATCAAAGGACTCACTCACTAGTCGTGGTTATTTCACAAACCTTAATTAGAACCGACGATTCTCGTGCAAGAACTTGCAATGAACACTAGTGGTTTTATGGCCGGTTGTTTGAATGTTTTAAAAATAATTCAATTGAGAACCATGGTTATATATATATATATATATATATATGAAGATGGAGTCTTTGATTTTTCGAGAACCATGATTATGAATCTTAAGAACCGCTTTGATAACCGTGAGGCTTTGTTCCTCCTCTTTTGTTTTTTTCTAATAATCGCCCAACAACAACAACAACACAATGGGTTATCACCACCTCCATCCAGGTTCCCAAAAAAAGGTTCTAAAAAGGAGGTAGGTAGGTAGGTAGGTAGGTACTCAATGTTGTTGAGTTCCTTTTGATTTGGAAAGGAACCTCTTTGCTCAATAGGGTAGTGAAGCTTATGATCTTTATATAATTTCTCTCCAGCACATGCTCCAACCCAAACTTATTATGATGAGAGAACAATTGCTTTTGTATCTGGGCATAGAAGCAAAAACAAGAAGCCAAATCTATCCTTGCCAAAGCCAATGCACACACACACAAAACAAAGGATCACAAACTGAATGTTTGTGTCAGTTGAGAGCTGAATCTGGTGTCTGAATTAGTGGGAAAGGGGGGTGGGGAAGGTTTGCCAATCATCAAGGAAGGAAGGAAGAAGGTATGGTGGTGGTAGCTTTTGTGTGAATTTTTACTTGCACCACCATCATTGAACTTCTTCTCCTCACTAACTTCCATCATTTCTATTCAACCGCCCCTTCCCCCCCCCCAACACCCTTTTGTGGTTTGGAATGGAACTTGGAACAAGAAGAAAGGATGGGATTGGAGCTTTGAGGACCAAAATGAATATGTATGTTTGTTGAGAGTTGCCATGGAAAGAAAAGGAATGCATTTGGTAAGACATAAAAGACAAGCACAAGATGAAGAAGAAACCAAGTTTTGTGCAAAAAAGTGGAGAACAAACATACCTAACAACAACCAAAAGCATGTACCTAGTATTGTTTGTCTTCACTTGAATGTATGGTAGTTTGCATTTGTGTTGAAGCTCAAAACAATGTACTTTAGACTACCCTCAAAGCAAATAAAACATGAAGGCTATGGGAACCCATTACACCACCACCACAACAACAACAACAACAACAATAGAATGCTTGGCTTTACCATCATCAATCAACTATGGGAGAACATTCCATAAGTCTCAATTATGAGTAAAAAACTTATGATCAAGGGAGCCAAGCTTCTCTTTTTGGCTTTTCGAAGCATGTCCCAAACATCCAAACAAAACAAAAAATGTTCGATCGGGTAAGAAGAGACACCTCCTACAATGCTCATCAACAAAGGGAAGGGAGGGGACACTTTGTATGTTTGTTGAACCATAAACCATTTTGCTCCAATGGGGCTGGGGGGGGGGGCGACCCGCACACTCCCGGGGGCCCCCGCTCACGCGACGACCATACAGGGGG